>WPCK01072308.1_pt1 | contig 52732 bp, 39 predicted proteins | sample 5399851 | NCBI WGS metagenome assembly WPCK01 (sample SAMN12869471, study PRJNA574797) | sludge metagenome | isolation source: wastewater treatment of pH11 | place: China:Beijing | collected 2019-05-20
ACGACGGACCAGCTAAGAGAACCGCCTTCACCCTGTTCACGACACTTCCGCGACAAACCGCACGTTCGACAAGGAGATCTTAACCAACTAGCGCCACCAATTTCGGCCGCCCCGCGCCACCGTTTCTAAACGCCCTCAACATCGGCGTTTGGAACGCGAATAAGTTCAAAGATCGCAGGTTCTGGCCAAACACGGTCCCGCCGCAAGGGTTCAGTTCAAGTGGAACGTCCCCTTCCGCTTCCTGGCTCGCCGCGTATAACCAGTTGCTGAACCAACATCACATCTACAGGAACGGCCAGATCAACCAGTCGCTTACCTATTCAGACTGGCAGAGGTTTGCTGATGCATTGATGATTCTGTTAGCAGGGTAGGAAAAGGGGTCGCAACCAATACTGTTCGGCACGTGCCTTGCGACAGTCATGATGGTGGCGTTCGTTGGTGGGTCGGGGCCTTCTTGGTAGTGCTGGAAATCCGGTTGCGACGCTTCGAGGTTGGAGATCGACGCGATACGCGCAGCATGAAGGAGCCCGTCATGCAGTGCATGCGGAATTCCCCTATACCGCGATCTTCAGCTTTTGGATGTGCCTCTCCAATTCGGGCAGCGTCGCCCAACCGATCAGATAGAAGCAGATCATCTCGAATGTCCGCTTCGTGGGGGTACGGCCGGTGTGAATTAAAATCAGTAGACAAGCAATTAATGCAACATAGGTCTGGATCTCGACACCCTTCTGCTTGGTGCTCAAGAGATGTCGACAGCCCAGTAATTGCTTGAACATTCTGAAAAATAATTCGATCAGCCACCTGAGACGGTAGGCTTGCGCGACAAGTTCGGCAGGAATTTCCAGGAGGTCCGTAGCCAAACGGAGGAGTCCGTCACACGACGGCCCCGTGCTGGAACCACGCCTGCGAGATTTTCCACGGCTCGAGTGTGGACTGGCAGTGACCATCACTAACCGCACAGGATGATCGGGACTCTGAGAGCCTTTGGATGCGTCAAAACGTACGAGCTGGTCGCTCACGACCCCCGCCACACGATCCTCGGCACTCAACGGGCGTTCCTCCAGGACCTGGTAAGCCGCGTTGTCCCGAATCCGGCACACATAAGCGCTGTTCACCCGGTGGATCGCGTTCCATAAGGCAAACTTGGCGTACCCCCGATCGATCAGGTAACAACGATCTGGCTCCACGGTGCGTTCCAGGACCGCTCGCTCGTCCGCTTCTCCCTTGGGCTTGGAACCTGTCACATCGACGCGATGAACGGTTCCGCGAAAGACTTCGAATTGGGTATGCAGGCGATAGCCGCACGAGGCTTTTCGCCCGGCTTTGGGGAGCCACGCCAACCGGGCCACTCGCGCAAGGATTTCTACGACCGAGCCATCCACGGCCGTAAGCCGCTTCCCAATCACCTCGAAGGATCCTTGGCTTGGCTGGGAGATTTGATCAGCGAGCTCCGCGGCGATTTGTTTGAGCGGTTCGGGATCGAAGATCGCGACCGATTCCGAAAGGGAACCCAAAGAAGCGCGTCCCACGCGAAGTTTCTTGCGAACTTTGTCCAGTTCCGACGCCTGCTGCAAGGCTCGCAAGGATGTCAGGATCGGGCTATACATCCACAACAGCAACAGCATGCAATACTGATCCATGTGCAGATCACGATTACCGGCCTTGTCGCGAGCTTTCCCCACCTCATGCAATCGTGACAACAAGGGCCTGAGCTGGCCGAAATACTTGAGTCCGCGAACGTCCGCAGCGTGAACCTTCGGCGTAGTTTTCTTCACGCGCCGCGGCGACAATCGTCCCGCGTCCGACGTTACTGGGGGGGCTGCTGGATGTGGCGAATCTTGCGGCACGCGATACCATCCATCGTGTCATTCTGGCAGATCACACGGCTCGATCCCAACGTGCGCAAATGCCGTGCCAAAGGCGAGAACTCAGTCTCCCAAAATGACAACTCATTGGCTAGCAAATCGCGTGCCGAACAGTATTGGCTGCGACCCCTTTTCTTCCTCCCTCTTTTCTTCCTGTCTACCACAGGGCCCATTCCTCACGCCACAAAACGTAAAGGGCCAGCAGCAGGTTGGTGATCGCGTGCGCGATGACGCAGTTCCAAATGCTGCCCGTCTTGAGGTACAGCCAGGTCACCATCCCAAACCAGGCCAGTGCGGCAATCGCCTCACTGGGATGGGTGAACCCGGCGTACATGAATACCCCCAGGATGGCCCACTTGCCAGCGGTTCCGAGCGGTACCTCGTCCCAATCCGGGTCGTCGATGTACCGCATCAAGAACCCCCGCAGAAAGAACTCCTCAATGATCGGGACCACCAGCACCAGCCCGAACAATCGCACGCCAAGGAACCAGGCCACGGGTAAGGGATGTTCCTTCAGTTCTTCAAACGGGTTGAAGGCGGCGCGGGCCTCGATCCGGTTGAACCAGTGAAGCACATCGCGGTCCAAGAGCCACAGCCCGATCCAAACGACAATCCCCACGATCCCTACGGCAACGGAGAGCCAGCTGAAGCGAAAGGGGGCTTTGAAATAACCTGGAAAGGCAATTAGCATCATCAGCGTGGTGAGGGCCACCGTGAACGGGTAGAGCGTGGGATACCAGGTGCGATCGGCCGGAAACCAGCCACTGGAAGTGCCAGCCGCGATCTCCTCCTCGTGCCCATGCAATTGCCGCTGGTATCCCTTTTCCAGGACATCCCGGTAGAGGTGCTTCTTGTCGGCCGCCACCAGTTCGAAGAGGAAATCCAGTTCCCCTTGCAGGACGCTCCGCATTTCCGGCGGTAGCGGAGAACTCTTGGACAGGAATGGCGCGGTGACCGATTCGATGGCGTCGGCTTCGATTTCTTCCTGAACAGCGACCACCTCCTTGAGTTTCGTCAGGTTGAGCGCTTCCAGTCGCCGCTTCACATCGTCACCGATGGCCTGGCTCCGCAGCTGGCCGACGGCCGCATCGAACATTGCGGCCGTCCTACCCCGTTGCCGCTGGATGTGGTTGTGAGCTCGGGATTGATCGAGATAATTAGCAAACCAGGTCCCGAGCAGGTACGTCAGATAAGGGACGACACAGATGAAGAAGGCGAATCGGCCAAAGACGCGTGGACGCCGAGGGCGTGGTGAGGCGGCCGCCGAACCGGCCTCACCCGCGGGGCTTGTGGGAGCCACCGGGTCCATCGATTCGCGCGCGCCCTGACCGCCGTCACGGTTCAGGTCAAACGGTTGGGGACCAGGCGTCTCTTCCATGGCATTTGCCGGAGTACGGGCTCCGAGGGAATTCGGTGGTTTCGAGCAGGCGCGGTGCACATACCATACATGCAGGAGTGCCTTCCATTACATACCAAATGGGATCTGGAATCCATGGGGTCCCGGCATGCCCTCCCCGCGGCCGGCAAGGATTCGGCGAGCAGCGACACGAGATGGAATCATGGTCGACCTGATCTTGGGAACGGCGGGGCACATTGACCACGGCAAAACGGCGCTGGTGAGGGCGCTCACCGGCACCGATACCGACCGTCTGCCGGAAGAGAAGCTCCGCGGGATCACCATCGAACCCGGTTTCGCGGAACTGGTCGTGAACGGGTTTCGCCTGGGGATTGTGGACGTCCCAGGTCATGAACGGTTTGTCCGACAGATGCTGTCGGCCGCTACGGGCATGGACCTGGCCATGCTGGTGGTGGCCGCGGATGACTCCGTAAAGGCCCAAACCCGCGAGCACATGGACGTCCTCCGCCTGCTCAATCTGAAGGCCGGAGTCATCGTCCTTACGAAATGCGACCTGGCAGACCCGGGATGGATCGAACTGGTGGAACAGGAAGTCCGCGACCTGGTGAGAGGATCGTTTTTGGAGGCCTCGACCGTCGTGCGGACAAGCGCCGTGACGGGGCAGGGGTTGGATGAGCTGAAGCAGGCGCTGGTCGGAGCAGCCCAGACCGCATATGAAAAGGATCCCGGCAAGTCGACAGCCGCCGCATTCCGCATGTCGATCGATCGGGTCTTCTTGTTGGCGGGGCATGGTACGGTCGTTACGGGCAGTGTTTCCAGTGGCGTGGCACGAACCGGTGACGTCCTGAGAGTGCAGCCGCAGGGGGCAGAGGTCCGCATTCGCGGCATGCAGAGCCACGATCGGACGGTTGAGGAAGTCCACCGTGGTCAGCGGGCCGCCTTGAACCTGGCGGGAATTCCCGCTGACCAGTTGCGGCGCGGCCACACCCTGGTCACGCCCGGGTCCTTGCGCGCATCGAAGACACTGGCGGTCGAACTCTACGCGCTGCCCGGCAATACGAAGCCCATCAAGCATCGGACCCGCCTGAGATTTCACGCCGGAACGGCCGAAATCCCTGCCGCTGTCTACCTACTGGACCGAACGGAACTCGCACCGGGGGACTGCTGCTTTGCACAACTTACCTTGAAACTACCGGCGGCCTGTGTCTGGGACGAACCCTTTGTGATCCGATTGGAATCGCCAGTACGAACACTGGGCGGAGGCAGGGTCCTCGTGCCCGCTGCGGTCCGACTGCGGAATCCCTCGGCGGAAGCGCTCGGTTTCCTGGCGGAACTTCGGTCGAGCGACGTACCGACCCGGACCGGAGCAGCCATCTACTTTGCCTCGGCGACCGGCTGGGAGCGACGCGATCTGAGCTGGATGGCCGGAACCTCCAATCCCGACGAAGCGATCGAGCAGCTTCTCCAGAACGGGGCGCTCGTGCCGCTGCGGACTGCCTCAGGCCGCACCCTCCTATTGCATCGGCACCGCCTGGCGCTCCTGCGTGACAAGATCCTGTCACACTTGACTGCCCTGCACGACCGCGAACCGCTGGCCACCCTGTTCGAGTCTTCGCGGTTCGCCAGTCGAATGACCCATTTGGCCGACGCGCCGGTCTTGGCAGCGGTTCTGGATTGGCTGGCCAGTGAACATCAAATCCGGCAGCTGCAGCAGCGCGTGGGCCTGATGGACCGGCAGCCCAGACTGACCTCTGCCCAAACCAAGGTACTGGCCCAGTCGATGGAGGCACTGGACGCAGCCGGCCTGCAGCCGCCGTCGCTGGCCGAGCTGCAAAAGTGCCATCCCCAGCACGCGAGGGAACTCGAACGTCTGCTGAACACCGCCGTCGCCGATGGTGTCTTGACACGTATCCACAAGGACTTCTTCTTGCACCAGAAGGCCGAAGAAAAGCTCCGAATCTCAGTGACGCAGGCCCTGGCCGGCGGCAACGCCCTGACCGTCAGTGAAATCCGCGAGTTGCTGGGAATTACGCGAAAACATGCCGTTCCCCTGTGTGAGTACCTCGACCGCGTCGGAGTCACGCGAAGGAAGGGAGATCAGCGGGAACTGGCTTCGGATGGACCGTGATGGCCCAGTGCCAAGGGACACGAGTTCGGCCGGGACAGGAGGTGGCGTCCCCCAGGGTGAGAAATTCTTGCCCTCTCCCGGACCCTGGACTACAATGCGTTCAATCCTGGCGATAGCCGCGAGACACGCAAGCCGTGGCGGAACACACCGATACCCACCTGCCGACCACGAAGGCGCCTGGCTCCTCCGGGATACGAGACATCGATACTTCGGCTGGCAGGTCCCTCTGCGAGCGGCAATTCGCAGTACCGGATCACCTGCGAACCCTGGCAGGGTTCTTCCCGGCATTTTCAGGGCCATTTCTTACCATGATCACGAGGTAGTGCTACATGACCTTAGGAAGTTCGCGCATCCTTTCGGCGTCGCTGCTGCTTTTCGCCACGGCCACGGCCGACGCGTTTCAACTGAATCAGCGCTGGACCGACACGGCGCTCAATCCACCCAACACCCAACAAGGCTCGCCCATGTCGTTGACGTGGAGTTTCATACCCGACGGAACCACCACTACGGGTCCGGGTGCGGCCAGCAATCTGATTGCCTTCCTCGATTCCATCCTGGGGTCCGGCCCCGGGGGGAGCGACCTCACCATGCGCCCCTGGTTCCAGTATTTCGACAGTTCGTTCGAACGATGGGGGCAATTGAGCGGTCTGAGCTATCAGTACGAACCGATGGATGACGGCGTGGCACAGTCGGCCGGTAACTTGGGCATTGTCAACACGAGAGGTGACCTGCGGATCGGTGGCCGATTGATTGACGGCCCCAGCAACGTGTTGGCCTTCAATAGCTTTCCGAACAATGGCGACATGGTCCTCGACACCGGCGATTCCACCTTCTATGGCAATTCGAGTTCCAATTACATTCGGCTCCGCAACGTCATCGCCCATGAGCACGGCCATGGACTGGGACTCAGTCACGTGGAATCGAGTGATCGCGGTTTTCTGATGGAACCGTTCATACAAACCAGCTTCGACGGGCCTCAGCTCGACGATCTGCTCGGCGCCCAGCGACATTACGGCGATGTCTATGAAAAGAGCAACGGTGGCCTGGGGAACGACGTGGCCGCCAATGCCACCAGCCTGGGCTCGATCGCCAGTGGCGGTTCGGCGGCCATTGGAACGCCCGTGGCAGGGGTGTTTCCGAGGATCCTTCTCTCCAATACCGATTTCATCAGCATCGACGACAATTCCGACATGGATTTCCTGTCATTTTCGGTGGCCGGGCCGTCCCAGGTCGATCTCAATCTGGCGCCCGTCGGACTCACCTACCAGCAAGGTCCTCAGGGAGGCTCCCAAAGCGCATTCAATGTGGCGTCGCTCAGTGATTTGACACTCGCCCTGATGGATATCGACGGCGCTACCGTTCTCGATCTGAAGAATGCCACGGGCGCCGGAGGCAGCGAGGCGATCGCAGACTTTCTACTCCCGTCCGCGGGGACCTATTATGCCCGCATTACAGGGAGCGCGAACAACATCCAGCTGTACCAGTTGAGTGTTGCGGTAAGCGCCGTCGCAGCCCCAGGCGACTTCGACAACAACGGGCTGTTCAACTGTGACGATGTGAATGGACTGGTTGCGGTAATCGCGGCGGGGACGAATGACATTCAATTTGACTTGACCTCCGATGCGCTCGTAAACACGGTCGACTTGTCCGCCTGGTTGTCGCTGGCGGGTGCCGAGAATCTCTCTTCGGGCAACGCATACTTGCCAGGGGATGCCAATCTGGATGGTTCGGTGGACGGATCGGATTTCGGGGAATGGAATGCCGACAAGTTCACAGCGCTGGCCGAGTGGTGCTCGGGTGACTTCAACGCCGACGGGCAAATCGATGGGTCCGACTTCAATATCTGGAACGCGAACAAGTTCACATCGTCTGGCTTGAGAACGGCAGCGGTGCCCGAGCCCGCTGTCCCCTTGCTGCTGCTCGCCACGGGGGTCCTGCTCGGGACAAGGCGGCGCGAGTAAGGAGCATCGCCTGTCCGGAAAGCACGCTGGGGACGCTCTCCCCGATGACCCAAGGCGGGACGTCGTCGTGGACTTACTGGCGTGAGTTGTCGGCCTCTGGCCGGATGTCCTTCCACGTGCGGCATCGATAGGCAATTCGCGACTCATCCAGCAGCGTCAGCAGGTGTCGCAGGCCGACCCCGAACCCGTCGGGACCGCTGTAGCCACCAAACTGTCCACCACCGCGCAGGTGCGGCTCCAGCTCCAAGACCAGCCCCGGGGCACCCCGGCGGCGGCACTTCAGGTCGAGTGCCGGCAGCGAGACGCGCAAGTCCGCGAAGATCTCACGGTGTGCTCCGCCACCCATCCCCACCGGCACAAACGCGTTCAAGGCTTCCTCGTCCACGTGGTCCTTCACCACCTGGCCCACGGGGGCTTGATAGTCCTTGATATGCAGCCAGCCCAGACCTTCTCGCACCGCCAGATAATGCTCGAAGACTTCCTGCGGGGAATAGCCTTGCACGGCGAGGTTGCCCGCGTCAAAGACCAGGACCACGGCGTCATGGTTGAGCCGCCGATGGATCTCGGCCAGACGCAGGCCGTTACTGCCGGTCAGGTTGGCTTCGACTTCCAGACCAAGCGTAATCCCTTCCCGCTGGCAGATATCGGCCATGGCTCCCAGTCGATCCACGACTTCGCTCAGGTGTTCGAGCGGACTGGAGCCTCTCGGGGGATAAAAGGTAAACGCACGCAGGAATCGGGTACCGAGCGTCTGACACAACTGGCAGGCCTTGGGTACATCACGATTCAGGTACTGAGGCATCGGCACGAATCGATTTGCGCTTCCGTCTTCGCGGTCGTGCAATCGGGTCTTGCCCAGCGGCGAAGCCAGGCTGGACACCTGCATGTCGTATTCCCGGAGCCGCTCCACGACGTGCCTCAGATCGTCGCCCTCGAGCTGCATGGCGTTGACGACGCCGTGACCCACATCGAGAAATCGGATCCCCATGTGGGTCAGTCCCAGCCCGGCAAAGACCGCCAGCTGCTCGCGGAAGGTCTTGTCCCTGGTTGTCTCGTCACCAAATCCACTGAGCGTCACTTCGGGTGAGTTGTTCACGGCCACGTTCTTTTCCTGGGATGCCATTGGCACGGAGTTGCGGCAACGGGTATCCTGCATTATCACCCATTCGATCAATGGCAGAAACCTGGCCTCGCAGCAGGCGTGGACAATGGTCGATCCCAGCGAACTCATGCGATTGGCGATTGACAAGGCCCGCGATGGCATCGCTGGGGGACAGTCTCCCTTTGGTTGCGCCATCGCGCGAGGGGATGAGGTGGTGGCGGTCGCCCACAATATCGTCTGGGCGACAACGGACTGCACGGCGCATGCCGAGGTCACTGCCATCCGCCAGGCCTGCCAGCGACTCCAGGCGATTGCCCTGGACGATTGCGTGGTCGCCACGACCTGTGAACCCTGCCCCATGTGCATGGCCGCGCTGCACTGGGCACGCGTGGCGACCGTTTACTATGGCGCCACGATCGACGACGCGCGGCTCGCGGGTTTCAACGAACTGTCCCTAGCTGCCACGGAAGTCGTTCGCTTGGGCAGAAGCCCGGTGCGCCTGGTCCCCGAGACGCTGCGTGCCGAATGTACGAATCTCTTCGACCTCTGGCGACAGGCCGGCAGCCAGGCCTACTAGACGACCGATCCCTGTGACTTCCGATTTCGACCCATGCCCTTCCGCTCGATCGTGATCCTAGTGGCGCTGCTCGTGATCGGTTCGAATGCCCTTGCCGGCGTATCGGTGACGATCCTCGTCGATCCACCTGACGACACGCCCGCGGGCGCCACGCTTTACGTCGCAGGGAACCACGTATCGATCGGACCATGGATTCCCGACAGGCATGCGCTGCAGCGATCCGACGACGGCACCTGGCGGACACAGCTCGACCTGCCAGACGGGTTCGCCCTGGAATACAAGATCACGCAAGGGTCGTGGGAAACGGTGGAAAAGCGATCGGATGGCGCGGAGGTCAGGAATCGCACGGCCACTGCGAAAGAGGGACTTGTGCTGACCGTCGCCGTGTCCGCCTGGGCATCCAAAGATGACGCCGGGGGCCGGCAACTCCCATCGTCGCTGACCGGCAACATTCAGCGGATCCGGCGGTTTTCCTCCCAAATTCTTGGCAACGAACGGGACCTGATCATCTACTTGCCCGAGGCGTATGACGACGAGCCCGACCGCCGGTTCCCAGTCCTCTACATGCACGACGGGCAGAACCTCTTCGACCGCGCCACCAGCGCGTTTGGAATCGAGTGGGGCGCGGACGAGACGGCCCAGAAGCTCATCCGCGAACACCGAGTCGAACCGCTGATCATCGTCGGAATCTACACGGAGGCGAACCGCCTGGAAGAGCTGACCGATACGTACAGTACAACGTATGGGGCCGGGGGCAAAGCTCGGCTCTATGCCCGCTTCCTGGTGGAAGAGGTCAAGCCCTTCATCGACAAGACCTACCGCACGAAGCCCGACCGGCAGAACACGGGCGTCGGCGGGTCCTCATTGGGTGGGTTGGTGTCACTGTTTCTGATCGAGAAGTACCCAGACGTCTTCAGTCGGTGCGCGGCCGTATCCCCGACTTTGCTCTGGTGCGACGGGGCGCTCGTTCAGCGCTGGAAACAGGAGCAGGCACAGCGCCCACTGAAACGCACGAAATTCTGGGTCGATCTTGGTTCTCGGGAGTCCGTCCCCAATTCTTCGTCCGGTGGGTATCTCAACTCGGTACGTTCGCTCGTCGAAGTCTTCAAGGAGAATGGACTTCAGGAGGGGACTGATTACCAATTTGTCGTCACGGAGGGGGCAGAGCATAATGAGGCCGCGTGGCGGGAGCGATTTCCGGATATACTGGAGTTCCTGTACCCGGCCAAGTGAGGTCGGTAAACCGTGATTTGGATTCGAGGAGGGGATAATGAAGTCGATGATACGCCTGGTGGCCGTTCTTGTCGTAGGCAATGTCGCAGCGGTTGGCTGGTCGGACACCTTCAGCGATTACGAAGACCAGACCGAAGGATTCAAGGGTCAAACATTTGCGCTGCATGGCGTGACCTATCGCGATGTGAACAACGTCAGCGGATTCTACCCGGACGGAATCCCGTTCGGACCGAACGACAACGGAAATGATGTGATTGTTGAGCGCGCGGTACCGTTCTACGTCGACTTCCCCAGCTACGGCAGTCCGGTCAACGCGTTGACGTTCGGCTCGGCGTTCATTCCCGGCGACAATCTTTCGATTGGCGCGCTGGCGAGCGTATGGATGGACCTACCCGAGGTCAGTAGTGCCGCAACCCTGGACATTGGTTTCTATGAAAACGGGCCATGGGGAGGAATTGAATGGCGTCTGGAAGCGCTCCGCAACGGGGCCATCGTGGGGACCGACTCGATTGTGATCAGCGATCTTGGCGGGCGTGACAATCCCACGGTCGACGTGATGAGTGTCGGCGGGATGGAATTCGATCAACTGCACCTGTATGGATGGCTTAACAATGACTATACCGTGCCGCGAGGAATCATTGACGACTTGAGAACGACGGCGGTGCCGGAGCCGACCGCACTGGCGGTCTGGGGCGTGCTGGCAATGATCGCTGGGGCTCGCCGCCCGGGGAGCCGGTAACGGAAACGAGCGGACCAGCGCGGCGCAGAACCAGCGATGGCACATGCTGCAGAGCGATCGCCGCGCCGGCGCGCGAGGGCGGATACCGGCGCAGCGACCCGCGCGTCGCCTTCACACTCCGGCGACGCGACGCTTGTATTCGGCCAGGGCCGCGTCGAGACGATCGTGAGCCGTTGTATCACCCGGCAGATTGTGCGATGGATGGATGAAGAGCTTCACGCCCCGGTCGGCCAGAATCTCGGCCACGGTGCAGACCGTCATCCAGACGCACGTCACAAATGCCATGGTGGAAACGGGGCCGACTTTGTCCTGGTGGTTCTTGAGTGGTACGGAGGCATCCTCGACCGGCGCGCAGGTATCGACCACGATATCAGCCACATCAAAGATCGTCTTGCCACAGGCATGTCGAGTCGTCTTCCCTCGCGCTGCCGCGGCTGAGCCATAGGCAATCACTTTCATCCCGCGCTGCTTCGACTCGAGCGCGATATCAATATTCACGTTATTAATGCCGGTGTGCGAGAATATCCACATCGTATCTCGGGGATCAAAGTCGTAGCCCTTCATGATCTCCACGCCATACCCAGTGGCCCGTTCCAGATACAAGAACTGGTGGACTCCCATCTCGCCGGTGATCCGCGTAAAGAACGTCAGCGGCAATTCCACCATGGGGTGAAATCCCACGAAGCCGCCGATTCGGGGATACATTTCCTCGACAGGGATCGTCGCATGGCCGCACCCGAACGTATGGACCCATCGCTCGACTTGAATGGAGTCGGCCATGGCTTCGGCCGCCTGCCGAATCGCCTCCGACTGGGTGGCGTGGATCTGATGCATCACCGCGACACTGTTTTCGAACCACTGCGTTGCAAGCTTGTTCATGGTCTTACGTGGGAAGGTGAATGATCGAGTTGTCGGAAGATCCCGAGCAATAGGACTGCCGAGCAGGACAAACAGAATAGCATCACGGGCGCATAGCGCTGAACACCATACAGATTCGCGATGTATCCAAACGTCTTATTGATCGCCATGTTGCCGATCAGCGCCAGGACAAACACCGTGCTGAACGCGGTACCGGACCGGTCGGGAAACAGGTCGCCAATGTAGCCCAGCAACACGGGGAACGCCGCCGCCAGACCCGCCCCAATCATCAAGGCTCCAACCAAGGAAGCCACATAACCGACCTGCGACTGGAGCGTCATGGCACCGATGGCGGCGACGACGACACTGCACAGCAATACGGACCGGGAACCGAACCTGGGCAGCACCGCCGCGAGTCCCAACCGCGTGAACATCATCGCGGAGGTCACCGCGACCAGCCCCAGCTGGGTTTTCCATTCGGCCTGCGAAGGAGCATCCAAGGCGACATGGCGGAAATAGTTTGTCATCCAGTCGTTGGACATCCCTTCCATGCCACTTTGGATCGCGAGTGCGAAACCCACCAGCAGAAAAATCGGATGACGCAGCAAGGAAAGACGCTCCGTCCATGAAACCTGGTCGTTCTGCAGCTTCGGCGGGGGAAATGGAATGACCAGGCAATAGGCGATGGGCACCAAGACCAGCGAGCCAAGGGACGCAATGACGCTGCTGATGCGGAAGTGTTGTGTGAGAATGGCCAGCATCCCTGGCATGATGAGCGCTCCGATGCCAAAGAACACACCCAGTAAACTCAACTTGGCTGCTCGGTTCCCCTCGCTTACATCCGCGGCCAGCGCATTCGTCGCACCATTGAGCATTCCACCACCGACGCCAATCAGGAGTACGAAGCATTGGATCGCGCGTTCACTGGCGCCAAACGCCATGCCCTCCAGCCCTGCCCCGACTGCAAGCGATGCGCCAATCAACGGCCAGCGGTAGCCGAAGCCATCCACGATGGGACCGAAGACAAGGGAGCCAACCAATATGCCAAACGGGAGCAACGCCGTCAGCGTGCCGATCGAGTTGGCATCCAACTGAAATCGATCGGCCAGCATGTTATTGGCCGCACCGAGTGACAAAAACACGATGCCGAACAGCAACATGCCCATGCAGGCAGCGGCAAAGACCAAATGGTTCCGATGGGTGATCAATGTGGCGTGATGGGCTATTAGGATCGATTCACAGACGGGGTATCGGGGAAAGACCAACGACAGGTTGAGGCCCGACGCATGCCAGATGGCCCGCGCCGTGAAGGCCCGCGTCTGCACCAAGCTGCGAGGCCTCGAACATGACGTTGCGCATACTGATGGGTTGTGCCCATCGCCGCGCTTCCTCTGCAATCTCGTTCAGAAAGCGCGTCGCGGGTCCAAAAATACCGCCTCCAAAAATGATCTTCTCGGGATCCAACAGACTGACCAGATTGGCGCTCGCCATGCCCCAATACAAGATGGCTTCCGCCAGCATTTCCGCCGCCATCGCGTCCCCCTGCTCGTATGCCGCGAAAACGTCGCGAGCCGTGGGTTGGTGCGCACCCGGTTGCCGTGACCTTCGATCGGCAAATTGTCTCGCCAGTCCATGGCCGGACGCATGCGATTCGAAACAGCCACACGAAACGTATTCTGGCATGAAGGGCCGGCTCAGTGCGAGCCAGCCGATAGCGCCCGCAATGCCTCGGCTTCCATGGAGTACGCGACCGTCTGCGAGAATCCCCGCGCCAATGCCCGTTCCAACGGCAAGAAATATGGCGTTGCGGCAGCCCTGGGCAGCGCCGTGCCAAGCCTCACCGAGGATATACGCAGCGCGGTCGCCGATGATGACCACCGGAATGGTCGCGTCGGTCAGGGAGGCCTGAATGGATTCACGCAAAGGATAATCGTCCCAACCCTGAATGTTCGGTGCCCACACGCGACCCGATTCCAGGTCGGCAATTCCCGGCACGCTGACGCCAATTGCTGAGATCGTGGCACCGAACGCTTCCGCGGCTTGCTGCAGGCGATGCACCTGGTCCACTACAAGCTGGCCTACCTCCATGCCCTGACGCTGACCCAGTGGCACGACCTGCTTCCCTTGAGGCAGGCCCCCTTCGGCAAAGAGACACGAGGCCAGTTTGGTGCCGCCCAGGTCGATCGCAATCGCAGCGGACGGTCGCCTTTCCTGCAGGTTCAACATGGGAGACGTGGATTCGAAAGTGACTCGCATCTAGCGGAGGAGGCTGCCGGTAGGGGAATCGAGGCATCGCGCCAGGTGTTCGGGAGTCCCTGCGGCGACGATCCGACCGCCCGATGCCCCCGCGCCAGGTCCCAGTTCCAGAATATAGTCCGCCGCCCGCAAGAGTTGCAGGTTGTGTTCCACCACAATCAGGGAATGCCCGGCTGACAGAAGGGCATCGAAGCAATCGAGCAGTTGCACGATGTCATGAAAATGCAGGCCCCGCGTCGGCTCGTCCAGCAGAAACAAGATGCGTGCCCGCCGCGACGAGCCCAGAAACGCGGCAAGTTTCAACCGCTGGGCCTCCCCCGACGACAAAGTGCTCGCCGGTTGACCCAGGCGGATGTAGTCCAGTCCCACATCCATGAGCTTTTGCAGGCGTAACTGGACCTTGCGGAGTCCTCGGAAGAACGGAAATGCCTCGCGGGTGGTCATGGCCAGGACGTCTGCGATGCTCTTGCCGCGGTAGAGGACCTCCAGGATGTCGCGGCGATAGCGCTGTCCGTGGCAATCGGGGCATTCCATCCGCACATCGGCCAGGAACTGCATATCGACGGTCAGCGAGCCGTCCCCGTGGCACGTTTCGCAGCGTCCGCCGCCGTCGACGTTGAAGCTGAAGTGACTTGCCTGCAAGTTTCGCATGCGGGCCGGAGCGGTTTCTGCGAACACTTCGCGGATCTCATCGAACGCCTTGATGAAGGTCACCGGATTCGAACGCGGCGTTCTGCCAATGGGAGACTGATCCACCAGAACGATGTCGTCAATTGCCCCCTCTCCGGTCACTTCCCGGAAGGGGAGTGATTCCGCGGCCGCTTTTCGCTTGCGGCGGCAGACGGCCGGGTAAAGGGTCTGTTCCACGAGCGAGGTCTTTCCGGAGCCGCTGACACCTGCCACCACCATCAGAAGTCCCAGCGGGAACTCGGCGTCCAAGTTCTGCAGGTTGTTCCCCGTGGCCCCGAGGATCCGGATGCGACCGCGCTGGGCCGGCCGCCGGTGTTCGGGGATTCCCCCTCCCCTCCGACCGGTTAAATAGCTGCCCGTCAGCACGTCATTCGTCTCGCAGAGATCGACGGGCGTGCCTTGAAACGTCACACGGCCCCCCCTCGTCCCTGCGGCGGGTCCTATTTCGACGACCCAATCGGCCGCCCGGATCATGGCCTCGTCGTGTTCCACCACAATGACGGAATTTCCCCGATCCCTGAGCATCCGGACCGCGTCCAGCACAGGCAACACGTCCTTGGCATGGAGCCCCGAAGACGGTTCGTCGAGCACATACAGCATGTTGACCAGGCTGGTTCCCAAGGCGGTGGTGAGTGCCACGCGCTGAAGTTCACCACTGCTGAGGGACATGAGCGGACGATCCAAGGTCAGGTAGTCGAGCCCCACCATTTGCAGATACGTCAAACGGGAATGGACTTGTTCCAAGAGAATGCGGTTCACCTCCTGTGCCACCTGCGATCCTGTCCGGAAAGCCTGCAGCAGGTCGAGCAGTTCCCGGATGGGCAGCCGCCGCATTCGGAAGATGGAATGTCCCGCGAGGGTAAAGGCCAGGGCTTCCGGACGAAGGCCCGCACCCGAACAGCCAGGGCACACCGTAGCGCTGTCGCTACCAGCCATGACGCCACGCCCTTCACATTCGGGGCATGCACCCAAGGCGTTTCCTTCGTGAAACAAAGCAGGCTCCGGTTGCGGCAACTGGCGATCGCAGGATGTGCAGCGGAGTCGCGAATCCAGGATCAGGTGCAGCCACGGCTGACCGTCCAATGCGAAAGGAGCGGCGGAGAGTGATTTCGCCAGTTGCCCCGGGTCCACGGTACATTCGAGAAACACATGCGCGCGACCTTCTCCCTGCCCCATGGCGATTTCCAAGGCCTCTTCCGCGCGTTGGGTTGACGAATCCACAGCCCTGAGCCGATCGAGCACGACGTACACCGCCTGGCTTCGCGATGGTGGCTCCGTGGGCCAGGCGGCCACGTCGCGCGCCAGGTGGACCAGGTTCTCGCCAACGATCCAGCGTACGTGCCCTTGTTGCAAGCCGAGGGCAAGTGTCTCGGACCAGGTTCCCGAACCCAGCCACGCAGGCTGATACGCGATCACGTACCTCTGCCCGGATGGCAACTCGCGGCACCAGTCGGCCGCGCTGGAGGGAGTGAAGCAAGCCAGTTCGCGGCCGCACTGCGGGCAGTGGGCCGTGGCCGCCCGAGCGAACATGATCCGCAAATGGTCACTGATTTCCGTAGCGGCTCCCAACGTCCGACGACTCGTCGCCAGGGACTGCCGATGCGCGACGGCCACCGCCGGTGGAATACCGACAATTTCCCGAGCCTGCGGTCGAGGCAGTCTGGCCAGAAACTGGCGCGCATAAGCAGAAAAACTCTCGACGTACCGCCGTTGGCCTTCGGCAAACAAGGTGTCGATCGCAAGACTGCTCTTCCCGCTGCCGCTAACCCCACATATCACGATCAACTGCTCCCGAGGCAAGTCCAGATCGACTTCTTGCAGATTGTGGACGCTGACGCCCCGCAGCCGGATCACCCCCCTGCCTCCCCCATTCCTCAGTCGTTCCCTGCCCATGATCCCATCCTATGACGACCGTTGGCCCCCATGTTGATATTCCTGATGGCTTGACCACCAACGGCCGAAACCCAATGGTTCCGGCATGGCCTGGACGTTCCGGCAACCGGACAGCGCATGGGTGCAATGATCGATCGCGCAAGACAGAATCAATAGATAACATGGAGAAACAAGCGAGTCGATGCCGATGGAGTAATCTGGGAATATTGCGGCTGTTAGGCCAAGTTCCGCCACGGGATTCCGCCATATGGGAAATGCTGAGGCTTTTCCATGTGGCCCGCAAGATGCGGAAGCGCGTCGAAATACGTTTATCGCCAGACGGAAGCAAGAATGACGCCTGATCGTCCACATTTTCTGCTTATGTCGGATACCCGATCCAGGGCCTCGCACGAGGGGGTTGTCGCGGGGCAATGGCGGTTCGTCTTGGAGTCACTAGAAGGTGGCGACCGGCTCGAGGTGGGGGACAGCGAGCCTGAGGTGCAGGGTGAACGGTTGGAGCTGTTGACCGTGATCCGCGGATTGGAGGCCTTGGATCAACCCTCGCGGGTGACGCTCGTCACGCCTAGTCGCTATGTCTCACGGGGGCTGCGATACGGGCTTTCGGAATGGCGCGGCAATGCCTGGTGCTGGGAACACGATGGTACGATGGTCCCCATGACGAATGGGGATTTATGGCAGCGGCTGGACCAGGCGCTGACCTACCACGACGTCCAGTGCCGCTGGTTACGGTGTGAGGATCGCCAGCGGAGCATCCCGGATGAGGTCGCGGTGGGGCGCAGGCCTTCGCTGGGGCTGGCTGTGCGTCTGGGAACTCGACTGGTGGCATGGGCCGGTGCCATGGGCGGCTTCCCTCGGCGGGCGGCGTTCGCCATTCAATGGCGGTGCACGCGGATTTGGCAGTGGCTGCTGGACACCGCGCTGTGCCCGGAGGAATCTGATAGGCCGAGGGCGAGCCATCGTTGCACGGCGACCATACCCTGTATCTTGAGGTAGGAGGCATCAGGATCATGCACGGATCGGCCACGCACCGACGAATCACCCCGGAACAGGGGGTACCGACGACGAGCACTTGCGCGAGGACTGTGCCATCGCGGCCCAGCGGAAATTTGGTTCCCTGTGATGCAAATCCCACCATGCTTAGCGATTACGACTTGTACTTGTTTGGCGAAGGCCGCCATTACGAAATCTACAACCGCTTAGGGGCTCACCTCTGGAACGCGGAGGGTGTGGCAGGCGTCCATTTTTCCGTCTGGGCGCCCAACGCGATCAACGTCCAGCTCATCGGGGACTTCAATCGATGGAACGGTGCCCAGCATGGGATGCGGAAACGGATCCCGTCCGGCGTGTGGGAGCTCTTTGTTCCGCACCTGGCTGTCGGGGAAAAGTACAAGTATCGCGTGATCACGGCTGAACGCGTCGTCGAGAAATCGGACCCCTACGGCTTCGCTGCCGAATTGCCTCCTCGAACCGCATCCATCGTCTGCGATCTGGGACGGCACACATGGAGCGACCAGTCCTGGATGGAGCGCCGCAGCCAGGAGAATCTGCTGGAAAAGCCCTTGTCGATTTACGAGGTACACCTGGGGAGCTGGCAGCGGTTCGCGACCGGCCCCATGGATTGGCTCGGTTACCGCGAGCTGGCCGAAAAGCTCGTAGCCTATTGCCAGAAGATGGGATACACCCACATCGAATTGCTTCCGATCACCGAGCATCCCTTCACGGGGAGCTGGGGGTATCAGACCATCGGGTATCACGCCGTCACCAGCCGGTACGGCACGCCCGAGGACTTTATGTACTTTGTCGACTATTGCCATCGGCATGGCATTGGAGTGATCCTGGACTGGGTCCCCGCTCACTTTCCCAAGGACGACCATGGCCTGCGTCGCTTCGACGGAACGGCGCTCTACGAACACGACGATCCCCGTCAGGGTGAGCATCCGGACTGGGGAACGCTGATCTTCAACTATGGTCGGACGGAAGTCCGGAATTTCCTGCTGGCCAGTGCCTTCTTCTGGCTGGACAAGTATCACATCGATGGCCTGCGGGTCGATGCGGTTGCCTCCATGTTGTACCTGGATTACAGCCGGCAATCCGGGGAGTGGGTTCCCAACGAATTCGGCGGGCGGGAAAATCTTCGGGCGATCTCCCTGCTGAAGGAATTCAATGAGATTGCCCACCAGCAGTACCCCGGCGTCTTGACGATTGCCGAGGAGAGCACCGCCTGGGATGGTGTTTCCCGCCCCACGTACGACGGTGGCCTTGGATTTTCGCTGAAGTGGAACATGGGCTGGATGAACGATACGCTGCGTTACTTCCGCAAGGAGCCGGTCCACCGCAAGTTCCATCACAACGAACTGACGTTCAGCATGATCTATGCCTTCACCGAGAATTTTGTCCTACCGCTCTCGCACGATGAGGTGGTGCACGGCAAGGGATCGCTCTTGGATCAAATGCCCGGCGACCTCTGGCAAAAGTTTGCCAATCTCCGACTGTTGTTGACCTACATGTGGACGCATCCCGGCAAGAAAGTCCTCTTCATGGGTGGGGACTTCGGCCAATGGAATGAATGGAACTATGAGGAGAGCTTGCAGTGGCACTTGCTGCAACATGCCAGCCACCAAGGTGTCCAGCGACTGGTGGCTGACCTGAATCGCGTCTATCGCGAACAACCTGCGTTGCACGAGGTAGATTTCCACTACCAGGGCTTCGAATGGGTTGACTGCCTCAGCAGCGAAGACAGTTTGTTGGCTTTCATGCGGCGAGCCAAGCGTCCCGACGACTTCGTTCTGGTCTGTTGTAATTTCACTCCGGTACCCAGGCCCAAGTATCGGATCGGCGTCCCCAGTCCGGGCTGGTATCGTGAGGTCTTGAATTCGGACGCCCACGTGTATGGGGGGAGCGACCTGGGGACCCACCCGGGCGTCGCATCCCAGCCGCTGACGGCCCAGGGACGGCCCCATTCCATCGAGGTCAACCTGCCCCCCCTGGGGGCCGCGATCTTCAAATTGGGGTAGCCCAACGGCCACCGCCCTCGGACGAACGACTATCCCATCTCGTCCCGAGGGCCGATATTGGGCTCTCGCAGCCAGACGACGTTCTTGCGCCGTAGCAGATCGAGGTACCAGGCTCTCACCTGTTCCTCCCGCTGGACGTATTTCAGGTACACGACCCCTTCCTGCCACTGGCGATCGCGGAGGAAGGTCCCGCGACGCACGTCGGCGGACGGCAGGTCCTCCATCAGACGGACGACATAGACGTTCGTTTGTGGGCCGTTCACCACGGTCGTCACTTCGCCCGGCGATAGCAGGAAAATAGCTCGCCGCATCTCTTCGGTCGTTCCTTCCACGCCCGGAATTTCACTGGGGCGAGGCACCGCCCCGCCCGCGGCTGGGATACTGCCGGTGGTCAGCCAATGGGCCTTCACGGGGCCAATGAAGTTGGTGCGCTGGTCGGATGCCAAGGCCTCTGCCAGCGGTTTGCCCGAGGTTCGCGCTTTCTCCGCGTCACGCTGCGCTTCCTCCAGGGCTAACTTCAGGGCCTGAGACTTTTTCCAGGCCAACACGACTTCGTCGCGGACTTCTTCCAGGCTCGGCACGTAGCCCGGCTGCAAATCGGTCATCCAAAAGAGAAATCGCTGCGGAATGAAGGGCAAGTACTGCTGCAGCACGCTTGATTCGGCGGGGAACTCGGTGACGGAATACTTGGACAGGTTCGGTGCAAATGCCGACATGGCAAACGGAACCACCTGCATCCCGGCAGGCGTGATCTGGCTGTCGACGGCCTTTCCGATTTCATGCCCCATGATTTCCACTTCATCCACCCGTGGCACGGACTCCACCGTGAGCTTCGGCGCGCGGGAGATTTCCGAGAGATCGATCACCGGATGAGAGGACTCCATCGCCTTCCCTTGCCGGGCCTGATCGGCCAGGGGTTGCAGTTGGCGATTCAGCTGGGAACGCGTCGCATTGATCGCGGCCGAGATGCGGGCCTGGGCGCGAGGCAAGGCAATCCTGCGCCGAATCTCGTCGGCCACCTTTTCGATGGGCAGATAGCGCGCTGGCGAGTTGGTCTCAGCCGTCCCATCGGGAACGGCTTGCCCATCGGACGAACCGCCCTGGTCCTCTGGCAATTCCTTGCCGTCGGCCGCCGCCTCGGGGGCCGCCGCTTCGGAATCGGATGCCTCGGGGGCTGCCACCTCGGATTCGGGCGTCTCGGGAGCGGCCGGGTCCGCGGAGGGGGCCTCTGTCGGTTCGGTCTGAGGTGCTTCCTCTTGTGGCAGCGGCGACAGACTACTCTCGGGCTGGGACGAAGGGGGCTCGTCCGTGTCCGGGGCCTCCGTGTTCGGGGTCTCAGCCGCCGGGGGCACGGGGGATTCAGGGGGCGCAGGCGACTGGGGAGCGGTCGTCGAGTCCTGAGGCGCCGGGGATTCGGGCGGCCCAGCGGGCTCCACGGGTGCCGTGGACTCGGGAGTGGTCGTGGACTCGGCACCGGGGATCGCTTCGGCTGCCGTGTCGGGGGCCTTGTCCTGCGTGGTGGACTCCCCGGCTGGCGAGTCATCCAGCTTCAGATCGGATTCCGGCAGGTCCGGCGCGAGGAACTCATCCTTGTTCTTGTCGTAATACTCCTGAACTTCCGCATTCGTGATTTGATCCTTCTCCAATGCCATGAAGGCGTCGAAGTCGAATTTCACAAACTCAAAGGCGCGGCGCTCGCGGCGGCGAAAACCTGGACTCGCACGGTTCGGATCCGGATAGACGTCCTGGTACGTCTCGAAGAAGGTCCGAATGTCGGCTTCGCTTGGTTCCGGGACTTGATCGACAAAGTCCTGGATGGCCAGCGGCATGAGTTCGATGGAAACTTCGCGCTCCAGACGATTGAAAAGGTCCCAATCCTGTACGGGGGAGGTGGGAATCGCGGCAATCTGGATCAGCTCGCGGATGCGCTGTGCCGCGAGTTCCCGACGCAACAGTTCGAACAGTTGTTGATCGGAGTAGCGCTTTCCCGTCAAGGACTGCCACAAATTACTGAATTCGGAAAGTTTAACGCGGTCATCGGTGAGCCCGAGCAGGTAGGACTTGACATCGTCGTCGGAGACCTGGATGCCGAGGGTCCGGGCCTCGGACTGCAACAGTTCGATTTCGACAATCGCCTCATCGGATACCCCCTGTCCCAGGAGTACATCCTGAGGGCGACCACCTCGCTCCCGAGCCAGGTAGTCTGCCCGGCGCAGGAATTCGCCGACGAGGCGGCGATTGGTGCGAAGATGTTCCAATTGCCGTTCTCGCAGGTCGCCTCCGTTCCATTGGACGACCACCTGGCCATCACCGGACCCGCGGTTCCAGTTTCCGGAAAAGAAGTCGATCAGGGGATCGACTCCTGTCCCCAAGGAAATGGTGAAGACGAACATGAGCGCCACTGCGGAGATGCCCATGAGGATTTTTTGTTTTTTGCGGAACCAGACAAATGGATTGGACATGGAATGAGCCTTCGTGTGTCGTTCGAACAACCTCCGGGGTGGCCGGGACTTGACAGGTCCCCGGATCGGGCATAAAGAACTGCCGGAGGAAAAGCCCCGATTTTAGAGACAATCGACGTAAATTCAATCCCAAACGGACTTACCGTCGATGCGATTGGTGTGACCCCGCCAAGTCGGAAAGTTGTATTACGCGCTTGACGGCTCTTGTCTCGGGCGAAAAATCACCGATGTCAGGACGTGTGATCAAGACCGGTGGAAAGATGGCCAGTAAATCATCCAGATCTGCGGGACAAGCCCTGGTGATCGTGGAATCGCCTGCCAAGGCGCGGACGATCTCGCGATTTCTCGGGCCGGGATTCCAGGTCGAGGCCAGTATTGGCCACGTGCGGGACTTGCCCAGTGGTGCGAAGGAGGTTCCGGCGGAATACAAGGGCGAAAGTTGGGCCTATCTGGGCGTCAACGTGGAGGACGCGTTCACGCCCGTCTACATTGTTCCGGCCGGCAAGAAGGAACAAGTACGCAAGTTGAAGGAAGCCCTCAAGTCGGCCCGCGAGCTGTACCTGGCGACGGACGAAGACCGCGAAGGGGAGGCGATCAGCTGGCATTTGTGCGAGCTCCTCCGTCCGAAAGTCCCGGTCCATCGCCTTGTCTTTCACGAAATCACGGAAGAAGCGATCCATGAGGCGCTCCAGAGCCCTCGTGGCATCCATGACGGGCTCGTCAAGGCGCAGGAGACCCGCCGGATCCTGGATCGGCTGTACGGTTACGAGGTCTCGCCGCTCTTGTGGCGGAAGGTCCGGCCTCGTCTTTCGGCAGGGCGCGTGCAGAGCGTCGCCGTGCGGATGATTGTGGAGCGGGAGCAGGCTCGTCGCGACTTTCGCTCGGCCGAATTCTGGGACGTGGTGGCCGCGTTGGCCAATGCCGCGCAGCAGGCGTTTCGGGCGGAACTGATTTCGGTGGCTGGCCGGCGGCTCGCCCAGGGAAAGGACTTCGACAGCGCGACGGGCCAGTTGAACAACCCGCAACTGTTGCATCTGCAGCGGGAGGCTGCAGGGGAGTTGGCACTTCGACTCAAGTCCACCGCGTTCCGCGTCAGCAAGCTGGACGAGAAGCCTTTTACCAGTAAGCCGGCCGCTCCCTTCACGACCAGTACGCTTCAACAAGAGGCGAATCGCAAGCTTGGATTTACGGCGCGCCGCACCATGACCACGGCGCAGCAGCTTTACGAGTCAGGGCACATCACCTACATGCGGACCGACTCAACCACCTTGGCCAGCGTGGCCGTGGAGGCGGCCCGCGATCTGGTGCGAACGGAATATGGCCAGGAATACCTGCCTGCCGAACCACGGATCTACAAGTCCAAAGTGAAGAATGCGCAGGAAGCCCACGAGGCGATCCGGCCGGCAGGCCACCCCTTCCGCCTGCCATCGCGACTGCGAAGCGAACTTTCGGACGATCAGTACCGCCTTTTTGAAATGATTTGGAAGCGGACCGTTGCCAGTCAGATGAGCGATGCGCGAGGTCGGCGGATGACGGTGACGATCGAGGCGGGGGATACCATTTTTCAGACCTCGGGGACCACGATCGATTTTCCTGGATTTCTGCGGGCCTATGTGGAGGGTTCGGACGACCCCGAAGCGGAACTGGCGGACAAGGAAACCCTGCTGCCACCCTTGCAGGTGGGGGAAGTGCTTTCCACACGTGCCGTGGAACCCAAGGCCCATGCCACGCAGCCACCACCTCGTTTTACGGAGGCGTCCCTGACCAAGGCGCTGGAAGAACGGGGTATCGGCCGCCCCAGCACCTACGCTTCCATCATTGAGACGATACTGCAGCGCGAATACGTCTACAAACGGGGGAATGCCCTGGTCCCCAGCTGGACCGCCTTTTCCGTCTCCAAGCTGCTGTCCGATCACCTGTCGTATCTGGTGGACTTCGAGTTCACGGCGCAGATGGAAGATGACCTGGATGCCATCAGCCGCGGGGAAGCGGGGCATGTCGACTATCTGCGTCGGTTCTATTACGGGAATGGGGCGCCAGGCCTGAAGCAGCAGCTGCAAAATAAGGTGGAGGAAATTGACGCCCGCGACGTCAGCCGCTTCCTGATCGGCCGACCTGAGGGGGCCCCGGCGGAGGACGCCATTTTCGTTCGCGTGGGGCGCTATGGCCCGTTTCTGGAACAAGGGGACCGGCGGGCCACTCTGCCCGAAGGATTGCCACCTGACGAACTCACCGTGCCGGCGGCATTAGAACTGCTCGAGAAATCCCAACAGGCCGAAGAGCCCCTGGGGCTGTGCCCGGATACTCACCGGCCAGTATTTCTCCGAGTCGGTCGGTTTGGCCCGTATGTCCAATTGGGATCGGCGAACGATCAGGAGAAACCCAAGAATGCCTCGCTGCTCAAGGGGATGCAGCCAAGTGACATAACGCTCGATGTGGCCTTGCGATTACTCAGCTTGCCGCGAACCCTGGGAGTCGATCCGCAATCGGAAGCGCCGATCATTGCCTTGAACGGACGGTTTGGTCCGTTCATCAAGTGTGGACAGGAGACGCGAACGCTCCCTGCCGGGACATCGCCCATCGAGGTCACGCTGGAGCAAGCCCTGGCGCTCTTGGCCCAACCCAAGGCGCCGGGTCGACAGCGGGCGCAGCAGGTACCGCTGAGGACGCTCGATCCTTCTCCTGTTACGGGGCAGCCGGTGCAGCTGCTGGATGGTCGTTACGGCCCCTACGTCTCGGACGGAACGACGAATGCCTCGCTGCCCAAGGACGCGAAGCCCGAAGAGCTGACGATGGAAATCGCCTTGCAGCTGTTGGCTGACCGCGCGGCAAAGGGAACGTCCAAGTCCGCGCCGCGCAAGTCCGCCCCCCGCAAGAAGCCGGCGGCGGCTGCCAAGAAGGCCGGCGGTGGCCGGGCATCCACCCGCAAATCGAGTGGCTCGGGGAAAAAAGCGGCCCCCCGAAAGACGGCCAAGTCGGTCCCCTAGCGCGGGCAGTCCCCCGCCGACACGGCAAGCGACCACGCGATTGCCAATGGTCCGGTCCCGTTGGTCGCTGACTCCTGCGCACTGCGCAGAGCGACATGTTAAGACTCGACGGCCATGCCGAGGGCCTGGGATTCCCATGCAATATCAGCATGTCTACCTCGAATCATTGGCCTATCTACTGCCACCGGACGTGGTATCGAGCGATGCCATCGAGGCGCGTCTGGAACCTCTCTACCAGCGGCTGCGATTGCCTCGGGGACGTCTCGAGTTGATTAGCGGTGTTCGCGAGCGTCGCCTCTGGCGAGCCGGAACCCTGCCCGGCGACAAGAGCTCGGTGGCCGCCACAATGGCCCTCGAGGCCGCCGAGTTCCCACGACGGAAGGTCGGCACGCTGATTCATGCGTCGGTCTGCCGCGATCATCTGGAACCGGCCACGGCGTGCCGGGTTCACCATCAGCTGGGCCTTTCCAGCCATTGCCTGATCTATGACCTGTCGAACGCATGCCTGGGTCTCATGAATGCCACTTGCCAGATTGCCGATGGCATCGAGCTCGGTCGGATCGACGCCGGGATCGCGGTCGGGACGGAGAGTAGCCGCCCCCTGCTGGAGACGACCGTCACACAGCTCAATCAGCAGACAGACCTGACACGCGGTGGGATCAAGTCATCCCTGGCATCCCTGACGATCGGATCCGCCAGTGTCGCCCTGTTGCTGGTCCACGAGCGGTTCACGCGCTATGGGACACGCTTGCGCGCATCGGTGGCCTATGCCGACACACGCCACCATGCTTTGTGCCAAAGTGGTCGTGACGAGGCCCTTGCCGAGGGAATGCAGCCCTTGATGGAGACCGATTCCGAGGCGCTGCTCCGCGAGGGTATTGCGGTAGGCCAGTCGGCCTTTCAACAGTTCCAGGAAGCGACTGGCTGGAATCGGAATTCGCTGGCCAAGACCGTCTGCCACCAGGTGGGCAAGGCACACCGACTTCGGCTGCTCGAGGCGCTGGGGCTATCGCCCGAGCGCGACTACAGTACCGTGGAATACCTGGGGAACACCGGTTCGGCCGCATTGCCCGTTTCGCTGGCCCTGGCCGCCCAGAACGGATTCCTCCACCCGGGAGACCAGGTGGGACTATTGGGCATCGGTTCGGGCATCAACTCGCTGATGATCGGTCTCGACTGGCAATCCTGCGCCGTGGTGGGACTGGACGAGTCCACCGAATCGGCGCTGACGCGCGGCGAATTCTTGAATCGCCCGGTGTAAGTCGTCGATGTCGAATTCGGGCCAGCAGCGGTCGGTTACCCACCATTCGGAGTAGCTGATCTGCCACAAGAGGAAGTTGCTGATGCGCATCTCCCCCGCGGTTCGGATCAGGAGATCCGGGTCGGGCATTCCCTGGGTATAGAGGTAACGTGCCACGTCCCCTTCCGCCAGGTCGTCGATCGACAACTGTCCCTGCTGGACATCGCGCACGATGCGTCGGATGGCATCGACGAGCTCCGCGCGGCCACCGTAATTGATGGCCAGGCACAAATGCGTGGCCCGGTTTCCGCGGCACAGTTCCACGGTCTTGTCGATTTCGGATAAGACGCGGGCCGGGATGCCGTCACGCCGACCGATGATGCTGACCCGCACCCGCTGCTCGATCAGGAGGGATCGCTCCTCAATCATGTACTGTTCGAGCAGGTGCATCAGGAAATCGAGTTCCTGGGTGGGTCGCTTCCAGTTCTCGCTGGAAAGACAGTAGAGGGTGAGTTGTCCGATCCCCAGGCGGGTGCATTCTTCCACGATGCGGCGAACACTTCGGACGCCGCGTCGATGCCCTTCGATGCGAGGCAGGCCATGGCGTTGGGCCCAGCGTCCATTGCCGTCCATGATGATGGCGATGTGACCGGGCATGCCGGCTTCGAGCGCCCCGGGAGGGGGGGCGTGTCCGTGGAACGCGCCAGACGACATCGATTTCGGACCGTGGCTCGGGAGTGGGGATGACACTATTATGTCACACGGGGCGCGGGGGCATGGTGCGGTTCGCAGAAGATCGTCTGCTCACGGTCGGGACCGACGGAAAGGATGCGGACCGGGGTTCCCACGAGCTGGGCGATCCGCTGCACGTAATCGCGGGCCCGTTCGGGCAGGGCGTCCCATGTCCGGATCCCCGAGACGTCGATGTGCCAGCCAGGCAGGGTCTGATAGACGGGTCGGACGCTCCGCAACCGGTCCACATCGGCCGGGAATCGCTGCACCGACTTCCCGTCGATCTCATATCCGACGCAGATCTTGACTTCATCGAAGTCGCTCAAGACATCGAGCATCATCAGGGCCAATTCACCCACGCCGCTCAAGCGTGCCGCATAGCGCGCCGCCACGGCGTCAAACCAGCCGCAGCGGCGTGGTCGGCCGGTGGTGGTACCGTATTCTCGGCCCCGCTCGCGAATCTTCTGGCCGGTCGCGTCGTTCAGTTCGGTGGGGAACGGCCCGCCCCCAACACGGGTGGCATAGGACTTCAGCACTCCCACGACCCGCGTCAGCCAGCGGGCGGGAACTCCCGATCCTGCCGAGACCCCCACCCCGCTGCTGTTACTGCTGGTGACAAAGGGATACGTTCCATGATCCAAGTCGAGTAGCGCTCCTTGGGCTCCTTCAAACAGCAATCGACGACCTGATTCCAAGGCATCCAGCAAGTACTCGGTGGTATCGCCAATGTGTGGCGACAGCAGTTCTGCGTAACGGGTAAACTCCTGCACGATCTCGCTCGGATTCGAGGCGCCATCCACTTCCAGCCCCGGCAGCAAGGCCCTCTTGGCATCCAGAATTCGTGACACCCGCTCGGGAAGGTCTCCACGCAGCAAGTCTCCCAGTCGGATGGCATGCGTCCGCCCCACCTTGTCACGATAGCAGGGACCAATCCCGCGCAAGGTGGTACCGATGTTTTCCCCTTCCACGTCCCCCGCGCTGGCCAGGCGATCTTCCGCGATGTGCCAGGGGCAGACCAGATGGGCCCGTTCGCTCAAACGCAAGTTGTCCTGTGTGACGTGCACTCCCTGATCTCTCAGGAAGGCAATCTCCTGCAAGATCTTGGGGGGATGCACCACCACCCCGGCCGCCACCACGTTCACCACCCCCGGATGGAGGATGCCACTGGGAATGTGGTGCAACTTGTAGGTCTTTCCCCCACAGACGACCGTGTGCCCGGCATTCGCCCCGCCTAAGTATCGCACCACGATGTCAAACTGCGGCGCGAGCAGATCGACCAGTTTTCCCTTGGCCTCATCACCCCATTGCAAGCCAATGACGCAGGTACTGGACACAGCCGTATTCCGTTCGTAGGAGATTTCTGGGGGAGCGAGGGACTTCACGCATCAATGTAGGTTGCGTCAAATCGCGGCGTCAACCGGCGGGAAACTGCCGGCAATACTCGTACATCGCGATCGCCGCCGCGGTCGCCGCGTTATGGCTGAGTGGTCGACCGAAGATGGGAATCTCCAACACGTCGTCCAAGAGCTCCAAGAGGGCAGGTTCGATGCCCATCCGCTCATGCCCGATCACCAGCGCGGTACGACGCGGAAACCGATACGATTCCAGGGGAGTGGAGTGGGTCGCCTGTTCCAAGCCGACGAGGCATAATCCTTCCCCGCGGAGTTTGGACAGTACGGGTCCGAGCGAGCGGTGCACTTCCACGGAGACGAAATCGGCCGCATCACGCGTCACATCGCGATCCAGCTTGACGGCACCGCAGGCGATCACGCGCCGCACGCCAAAGCAGCCGGCCGCTCGCACGATTCGCGACACATTGATTCCACTGCGCATCGGCGGCATGGCCACGACCAGTTCACGCGGCCGAGTCAACGCCTTCGGTGCCTGCTGTCGGACCTGTTCGTATCGCGTCATGATGTCATGGGCTCACTTCCTTACGCCTCCAGCCGAGGAATCGTGTCCGCAGCGCCGGGCCATGGCAAGCTATCGGATCCTCAATCACCACGCTGACGGATGACCCCTTGGACCATGAACGCGAAGGTAAAGAACAAGGCGGAACTCAAGAGCAAGGCCAGCAGCAGGCATGCGGCAAAGTGTTCCGCGAAGAGGATCCGTGCCGGAGGACGGTCACTCGCCGGCACACGACGCTGTACCGGCGCAGAGGGCTGCGACTGCCGCTGCACGTCGCGACGCCACGCGTCCCAGGCCTCTTGAGCTTGTGGCGTGCTGTACTGGGAAAGGAGCCAATGGCGCGTCCACATCATCGAACCGCCGACGGCCGCCATGGTCGCCAGGTACAGGCACGACCAGACGATCCAGGCTTTCGTGCGCGCAGGGTCAGCGGGTTGGCGAGTCACGGTTCGATGCCCAGGTGACGAAGGTATGCCTTGGCCTGTTGATTCCGACCATGCTGCGACAACAGGTGATCCCAATCGTGCGAGGCCCCAGTCAACGCCTGTTCTGGCGTCATGTCTCCAGCCACGGCGGCAAGTACCGCTTGATCCAGCCGATTCAAATATGCCTCGGCATGCGGGATACGAAGCACTTGAAACCCCAAGGTGGCCCCCAAAGTACTTTGCAGAGCCGACCGCAACTGCAACGTCGTTTGGTCGTCGGCATTGTTGGGGAACCAGGCGCGCAGGTCTACCAGTTGACTGCTGCGAAACGGCCCTGCCGTATCACTGCCGAGCGCAATTCGAGTGCCCAGGGACCTGCCGGAGAGTTGCAGCAGTAAGCTCCAGGTGGCCCGTTGCCGGCGCGTTCCTCGCACTACGGAAGCGACGTGTCCGGCGGAGCCCCACAGGGGCACGCGAGCGATTTCGCTGCGGTTGGACCAGGCCTGGTGCGTTACGGAATAGAGCTGATTCGAACCGGGCAGGGGCACAAAGCCGACCCCTTCCAAGGCATTCGGTGGAGATTCGGGTCCGCGCACCGGCCAGCAGCAGACCCCCAGGGCGGCCTGGCCGATCGCCACCTGATGCCAGACTTGTTCTGGCAGCAGGTCGACGGATCGGCCCGATAACTGCTGGTCCGCGACGAGCGACTCCAGGGCCTGGACGAAGGGTGGCTCGGCGATCAGGGGACGCGCGGTCGCCGCATCCAAGACGTCCGAAACCGTGCGGGGGTCGCGGACGCTGGCTGCGACACGGGCCAGCAGCAGGCGGGCGGCCCACCCTCCACCCAGTGGCTGGGACAGCGGAACCATCCCCTTGCCATCCTCCGCCGCGCCATCGTCGCGATCGTGCAGGGCGCGCGCCAGCTCATGCAGTTCTGGCCACGTCTCCGGTCGACTCCGACCCAGCTGCATCAGCACGTCTTGCCGGTAGGCCAGGAGTAAGGGAGCACTTCCGAGTGGCAAGGCCACCAGGCGTTTGCCCCACAGAAGCTCCGCATGCGGCCCCGGCAGGATATCGGTCTCGGCCAGCTCCTCGGCAAGTTGGCTGGTTGGTCCCCGCACGTAATCGGGTGCGGCCAGAATCACACCGCGTTCGAACAGTTCGCCCACGTAGCCACACGGATAGATCACCGCATCGGCGGCAATTCGCACGGGCGGCTCGCCGCGGATCCACTCCTGAAATGTTGGTTCGGTGATGACCTGAACCTCCAGGCGCTGCCCCGAACGTGCCAGCCATTCACGACGAATCGTCGTCGCCAGTCCTTCGTGACCCACCAGCAGGAGTCGCGGAGGTTCAGGGACATGCGCGGCCGGCTCCCTTGCATTCGGTTCGGAATCGGTTCCCTCCTGGCGAACCGTGCAGCCGGACCATGGAAACAGGCATGCCAATTCCAGCAACAGGACCGGAGCGATCCAGCGCCTGACCGGTCCTAAACAGCTCACCTGACGCACCGCCAATGTCTCCCCCTGGGATCGAATCACCAATGGAAATCTCCGGGGCACGGTGACCTGCTGGCGGTCGGTCGAGCAACTCGCCTTGTACGCCAATAGCGTGAGGTGGAATCGCATCGCGGCTCGATGGTCCGGGCCCCCTTTGGGCTGGCAAGGCGGACCGCCGAAACAGTATCTTGCAGGTCAGCCATGCAAACCATCCAAATGTATGATACGACGCTGCGCGACGGGACCCAGGGGGAAGGGGTCAGCTTCTCGCTGTTGGATAAATTGCAGATCGCACGCCGGCTCGATGAAATAGGGATTGACCTGATCGAGGGTGGATATCCCCTCAGCAACGAAAAAGATGCGGAGTTTTTCCGGCGGGCGTCCCAGATCGGACTGCGACAGGCCAAGTTGTGTGCCTTCGGCATGACTCGCCGCAAGGGAATCAAGGCGGAAGCCGACCCGGGTATGCAGGCGCTGTTGAGGTCCGAGGCACCCGTCGTGACGATCGTTGGCAAGACCTGGGATTTCCACGTGACGGAGGTCCTGGGGGTCAGTCTGGACGAAAACGTGGAGATGATCGCCGAGACGGTCGAGTTTTTCCGCCGCCGAGGCCGCCAGGTCTGCTATGACGCCGAACATTTTTTCGATGGCTGGAAGGCACAACCCGCCTATGCCGCGCGGACCATTCAGGCGGCTGCGGCGGCCGGCGCTGAGACGATTGTCTTGTGTGACACCAACGGCGGCAGCGTCCCGGAAACAATCCGAGACCTGACGCAGGCCGCCCTTCACGCCTTGGGAAAGTTTGCCGCCTGCGTGGGGATCCACTGCCACAACGATGGCAACCTGGCAGTCGCCAATTCACTGACGGCCGTGGCCGCAGGGGCCATGCAAGTTCAAGGGACCATCAATGGCATTGGCGAACGCTGTGGCAACGCGGATCTCATCTCCGTGATTGCCAACCTGGCGCTGAAGCTCCCCGGGTACCGCGTGCTGGGGGGCGGGCCGCTCGACCACCTCACCGAATTGTCACGCTTCGTCTACGAGACGGCCAATATGCCCTTTCGACCGCATCAACCCTTCGTTGGCTCAAGTGCCTTCGCCCACAAGGGGGGGATGCACGTCCACGCCGTATCGAAGGCGACGGAGAGCTACGAGCACATCGATCCAGCCCAAGTCGGGAACGAACGACGGGTCTTGGTGAGCGAGCTGTCGGGGCGTTCCAATATCGCCGCGCTCACCAGCCGCCTCGACCTGCAGAACGACCGGTCGCTGATGGACCAGATCCTGCAGCAGGTGGTTGCCTTGGAGCACCGCGGATACCAGTTCGAAGCCGCCGTGGCGTCGTTCGAGCTGCTGGTGCAACGCTGCCGCGGAGCGTTTCGCCCCCATTTTGAGCTGCTCAAGTACCATGTCACCGTGGAACAGCCCGAAGGAGCTGCCGGCCCGCCCGTCACCGAAGCCACGCTCAAGGTCCGCGTGGGGGACGCCATTCGACACGAAGTGGCCGAGGGGGATGGCCCCGTCAATGCCCTGGACGCCGCCCTGAGGAAAGCCCTGCTCGACCACTTTCCCGAACTCCAGGCCCTGCGACTTGTCGACTATCGTGTCCGCGTGGTGAATGAAGAAGCAGGCACGGCGGCTCGGATCCGCGTGGTGGTGGAAAGCACGGATGGCCGTTCGACCTGGGGAACGATAGGGGTCAGCGAGAATATCATCGAGGCCAGTTGGTTGGCACTGGTGGACTCGTTCGAATATATGCTCTGTCACGACATTCAGCATCATCAGGGATCGCATGGCTGACGCACTTCCCAATCGATTCGATTTCCTGGAAGCGCAACCGAGACTGTACGCCTACTGGGAACAGCTCCACGGTTTCGACAGTGATCCGGACTCGAGCAAAACGCCTTTCTGCATCGTCATTCCCCCCCCGAATGTGACGGGTGCGCTCCACTTGGGTCATGCGCTCAACAATACGCTCCAGGACATCGTGATCCGATGCCGCCGCATGCAGGGTTTCAACGCCCTCTGGATCCCCGGAACGGATCACGCTGGCATTGCGACGCAGGCCGTGGTGGAACGTCGCCTGCGGGAAGAGGAGGGCCGTACGCGGCATGATCTCGGGCGCGAACAGCTGGTGGAACGCATCTGGAAATGGAAGGCGCAGTATGAAACGCGGATCTTGGCGCAGCTGAAGCAGATGGGTGCGAGCTGCGACTGGCGCCGTACCCGTTTCACGTTGGATGACACGTGCGCCCGGGCTGTCCGCCGAACGTTTTTCGACTTCTTTCGCCAGGGACTGATCTACCGGGGCAAGCGGCTCGTCAATTGGGACACGTTCCTGCAAACGGCCGTGAGCGACGATGAGGTGTTTCACGAGACCGTCCCGGGAAACTTCTGGCATTTCCGCTACCCCGTCGTGGACCCACGACCCGGGGAACCCGATCACGTCACGATCGCCACGACGCGCCCCGAGACCATGCTGGGGGACACCGCGGTGGCCGTGCACCCCGACCCGGCCAGTGCCCTCGCGACGGCCGAATCCGACGTGCAGGCGAAATGGAAGAATGCGTCCGAGAAGGAACGGCCTGCGTTACTTGAACAGCTCGCCGACCTGCAACGGCGCCGATCACAACTCCTACCCACCTTGGAAATGCTGCGCGAGATGGCAAGGGGGGGGCGCCAGCTCCGCCTGCCCCTGCTAAACCGGATCATCCCCCTCATCGCCGATGAATGGGCCCGGCCCGATATGGGAAGCGGCTGTGTCAAGATCACGCCCGCCCATGATCCCAATGACTATGACGTCGGGCGCCGTCACCAACTCCCCATGATCAACATCCTGCTTCCCGATGGATCGCTCAACGCCGAGGCAGGACCGTATCAAGGTTTCAAGATTCCCGAAGCCCGGCAACGCGTCGTGGCCGATATGGAGAAACTGGGGCTGCTGGCTGAGGTCGAGGATCGGGAAATCGACCTGGCCCATTCCGACCGCAGCAAGACGCCAATCGAACCCTATCTGGCGGATCAGTGGTTTGTGCGGATGCAAGAACTGGCCCAATCGGCCATGGATGCGGTCCGCAGCGGTCGCGTTTCCATTATCCCCTCCCGATACGTACGAGGGTACCTCGACTGGCTGAGTGAAAAGCGCGATTGGCCGGTAAGCCGCCAGCTGTGGTGGGGGCACCAGATCCCGGTCTGGTCGACCGTTTGTCGTGATGCTCAGGATCGGAAGGTCAAACTCGCCAACCTCGATGCACTCCTGAGCCAATTGGATGCTTCCCTGCGGGAGAAAGTGACACACCAGGTGGAAGCACCCGAGGGAGATTCGGATGCGGCGGTCGCCACCATTCAGGTCTGCCTGGCCGACGGTGCGGAGGAGGTCGAGCCCCGCCTCGAAGCGCTCGGCTTCGGCCGCGACCCCGATGTGCTCGACACCTGGTTCAGCTCGGCGCTATGGCCCCATTCCACACTGGGCTGGCCGGACGACTCCCCCGATCTCAAGTACTACTATCCCACCAGCGCACTCATTACCAGCCGGGACATCATCACTCTGTGGGTTGCCAGAATGGTCCTCACAGGCCTGAACAATATGGGGGACGTCCCCTTTCGGCAGGTATTCATCCACCCCAAGATCCTGGACGGTTTTGGCGAGACGATGTCCAAGTCGAAGGGAAATGGGGTCGATCCGCTCGACATCATTCAAAAGTTCGGAGCGGATGCACTGCGGTTTGGTCTGGCCCATCTGACCGGCGACACGCAGGACGTCCGGATGCCGATACACTTCGAATGCCCCCATTGTCAGGCACTGATGGACCAGACGCGGGAGAATCGCGAGCTCCCCCGGATCTCGTGTTCCAGCTGTCGGCGTGACTTTGCCACGCAATGGGCGACGAGGCCCGACGATGTGGCGCTGCCACGTGCCGCGGTGGTCAGTGAACGGTTCGAGCTGGCACGTAATTTCACCAACAAACTTTGGAACGCAGCACGATTTGTGCTGTTGGGTCTGGATGGCTTCGTACCCGCTGCGGTCGGGGAGGCAGACTGGGCGACGGAAGACCGCTGGATGTTGAGTCGCCTGGCCAGCGTTGCGGATCAGATGACCGAGGCCTTGCAGTCGTTTCGTTTCGCCGATGCGGCGCGGGTCGTGTACGACTTCGCCTGGGATGACTTTTGCAGTGTTTACGTGGAGATGATGAAGGAGCGGCTGCGAGAACCGGCTGCGCGGCCAGCGGCCCAGCGGATGCTGGCCTACTCGCTCGATACGCTGTTGAGGCTCCTGCACCCCATGGTTCCATTTATCACGGAAGAGGTCTGGCAGCAGCTGGGAAAGGCAGCACCCGTGCGGGGCCTGGCGGAACCGGTCGCGGCCCGGCCTTCGGTGATGCAGGCGGCCTGGCCGGAAGTCCAGGCGTCGCATCGCGACGAGGTGATCGAGGCCCGCTTCCAACGATTTCAAACGGCGCTCGGAGCCGTCCGGGAGATCCGCAGCCGCCAGGCGATCCCACCCAAGCAGCGAGTGCGATTCGCGGTGCAGTGCGACGGGGAAATCGCAGAGTTGCTCGCACCCATGCAACCCTATTTCCTGGCGATGGCCAAGGCAGAATCCGATGGTTTTGGACCGAGCGTGGCGGCACCCGCCAACGCCGCGGTCGTCAATCTGCCCGAAATGAAGGTGCTGGTGGACCTGACTGGGTTGATCGACGTTTCCGCGGAGATCTCCCGAAACCAAAAGCAGCGTGACAAACTGGTGGAGATGATCTCCAGCAAGGAGAAGCGCCTGGCGAGCAGCGCCTTTGTGGATCGAGCGCCGAAGGACGTTGTGGCACGCGAACGAGAAAGCCTTCGCGAGCTTCAAGATCAGCTGGCTGCGGTCCAGTCGGCACTGAGCAACTTGGGTGGATGACGGCCTGCCGCTTGCGTTTTCGGCCCGGGTGCGACAACATAGATGCAGTGCGGGGCATGCCCGCCCGAGGAAGTGAATCCCATGCCCGTCCAAATGCAGCTTGCCCGAATCATTATCAGTGAAATCAATGAACAGCAGGTGATCTATCTGCGGGAAGTTGATGGCACCCGGCAATTCCCCATTCTGATTGGTATTTTCGAAGCGACAAGCATCGATCGCCGGGTGAAACAGTTTGAATCGGCTCGCCCGCTGACGCACGATTTGATCGTGGGCGCGGTGGAAGCACTGGGCGCGGAACTCGATAGCGTGGTGATCAGTGATCTCCGCGATCACACGTACTTCGCCAGTCTGAGGATCCGCCACAATGGAGAACTGGTGGAACTCGATGCCCGCCCCTCCGACGCCATCGCCGTGGCGGTCACCTGCAATCCACACCTGCCGATTTATGTCAGCGAGGACGTGCTGGAAGAAGCCATGAACGAGTGATTCTCTGGCCGGGTGCTGCTTTCATGTTGCCCATTCTTTCTGCGAGGGACCTTGCGCTGGCTGAGTCCCGCCCGTCTCGTCGGCGGCTGCCCACCTGGCTGAGGCGGTCTGTCCCGACAAGCAACGCCGACCATTTTACATCGCGCGTTTTGACCGACCTGGACCTGGAGACCGTTTGCGAGAATGCCAAGTGCCCCAATCGCATGGAGTGCTACTCGCAGAAAACCGCGACGTTCATGATCCTGGGTAATGTCTGTACGCGGGCCTGCGGGTTTTGCGCCGTACACCGAGGCCGCCCCGAACCTCTGTCCGATGACGAACCCGATCGCGTGGCCGAAGCCGCCGTGCGGTTGGGCCTGGCCCACGTCGTGATTACCTCGGTAACCCGCGATGATCTGCCCGACGGCGGTGCCAGACATTTCGTCCGAACCGTGCAGGCGGTACGGGCCAGGACCAGCGCCACGGTGGAGGTGTTGACCCCCGACTTCATCGACTGCCCAGAGGCCCTGGACCAGGTCATTGATGCACAACCGGATGTCTTCAATCACAATACGGAAACGGTGCCCCGCTTGTATCGACGCGTGCGAGGCCCCAGGTCCGACTATCGCTGGACATTGGACGTGCTCGCTCGCGTCAAGCAACGTCACCCGGCCATCAAAACCAAGAGCGGCTTGATGTTGGGGCTGGGTGAGGCGCGTGACGAACTCTGGGAGGTTCTCGCCGATCTTCGCGACGTCGACTGCGAGCTGTTGACGCTGGGTCAGTACTTGCAACCGGCGACAGACCGCTATCTGCACGTGGTGCGCTATGTCCCGCCGACCGAGTTTGCGGAACTCGGTGCCATATCCGAGAAACTGGGGTTCCAGCAAGTGGCAAGCGGCCCATTCGTGCGGAGCAGTTATCACGCCCGCGAAATGGCTCAAAGCGGATGACGCCCGGCAGCAGCCCCCTACCTGACTTCAGGCAACAGGGGTTTCCGAGGACCCAATCGGATCGTCACAGTTCTGGCCCGTTGGGCATGCCACCCTGCCAGGCCTCGAGTGCCGCCAGGACTTCGTCACGCTCGCCGTGATTGGCCCACACCGATTCGTCTTGTTCCAGGCGGACTTCGTACTGCCCTTCCCGTTCACATTCTTCGTGCCCACAGAAATGGGGCAGCTCGGCCACCCACATGATCCGGTACAAGGGGACGTGCTTATTGTCAACGCGACAGAGAATGGACGCCATGTTTTCAGCTCCCAAGTCGGACCCCAACACGACGGGCCGCGCGGCAAGGGGATACCCTGTCGATCCTTGACGTCATCGGCACAAACGAACTTCCAAGATTGGCAACATTTGAAATCTTACACGATTCACCAGTTCGAGACTCCTACGCTTCGGAACTTCTGTCCGACTTCACCGCCTGCTGGCGCAACTCGGCGGATTTCGCCGCGGCCCGTTCCAGCGCATGCATGATGGCTGCTGGCACTGCCCGCTGCTCCAGGGTGTACAGTCCCTCCCAGGTCGTCCCCCCTGGGCTGGCCACGCGTTCGCGAAGTACGGCCGGGTGCAGGTCGGTTGCTAGCACCATTTCGGCGGCGCCTCGCACGGTCTGCGCGGCCATCTGCAGGGAGACATCCCGTGGCAGCCCCAAACGGCATCCCCCGTCGGCCAGGGATTCGATCCAAAGGAACGCAAATCCCAGCCCCGATCCGGAGATCCCTGTGACGGCATCGAGCAATGCTTCTGGCAATTCTGTCACGTAACCGAGCGGGGACAAGAGCCGATGGATCGATTGGCCATCCTCGGGGCCGGCACCCGGGCCTCGGGAATAGGCGGCCGCCCCGCTGCGTACCATGCAGGCGGCGTTGGGCATGACGCGTATTACCCGACTGGACCCGGACCAACTGGTCAGTTGGTCAATCGAGACGCCGGCGGCGACCGAGACGAGCAGACACTCGGGACGGACGGGAGTCCCCGCCTGGGAAAACACGGCCTGGACATGATGCGGTTTGACCGCGACGAAGACGAGGTCGCATGTCTGGAACAGGGTGGTATTCGAGGTGTCGACCTGGCAGCCGGGGACGGCCGCCTGGAACTGTTCCAGGGCGGTCGGCGAGGGATCGACGACGTGGATGCCGCTGGGCAAGCTGGCCCCGGCCTGCACGATACCCGCCGCCAGGGCGCGTGCCATTTGGCCGCCACCGGCAAACCCGATGGTTGCATCCGTCAACTTGGGGCGAGGCGTCATGGGGATTCCTCCAGTCCTTCCAAACGGTCAGGACGCCATGGCCTTCGCGCGCCAGCCCGCGGCATCCTCGCCATCCAGCCGCAGCGTGAGACACTTGGCACTGCCGCCCGCCTTGACGAATTCACTTAAGGGAGTCTCGTGCGGTTGCATTCCGAATCGCGTCAATTGCCGATGGAGTTCGGGGCAACCGGAATTGGTAACGACGTGGGACCCGACGACGACGGCATTGCAGGCGAAGTTACGGGCCTCTTGCGTTTCGACCTCGATCAGTTCCGGCACATGTTCACGGATCGCGCGCAGCCCATATTCATCGAAGGCCGCGGGGAAATAAATGGCCGACTTCGGCGTCAAGGGGCAGAAGCAGGTATCGAGATGGTAGTAATAGTCATCGACCAGGGCCACCGGAATCACTCGGCAGTGCAGCCGCGCGGCAACCTGCTGATGGCCCAGGGCATGGCTGCGGATTTGATAGCCGGCGAACAGCGTATCGCCGCAGAAGAGTGCGTCGCCCGCTCCTTCGAAGTTCCAAGCCTCGGGCATTTCCTCCACTTCGAACCCATGCGTGCGAAACCAGTCCGAGTTCACCGGCTTTTCCTTCTGGCGCTGCTCATGCCGAAAATTGGACAGGATGCAGCGACGGCCATAGACCAGCGCCGCGTTCGCCGTAAAGACCAGGTCCGGCAGACCAGGAGTCGGCGTCAACCGGGAAATGGTGGCGCCCACCGATTTCAGAAGTTCGTGCAGTCCCTGCCACTGTCGGACTGCCAGTTCGTGGTCCGCCTGACGCTGGCGGTTCATCCAGGGATTGATTTCGTACTCAATCCCGTAATAGTCCGGAGCGCACATCAGGATGTGCGGTTGTGTCATGCCCCTTGGCCTCCCCCCGATTCCAGTTCACGAATCAGGGTCCGCAGAAATGGCTCGACATCCGTGACCAGGCCGGTCGTCTGAAAGGATCCGCGATCGCTCAACTTGATGACCGTGGAAGGATTGATATCGACACAGACGACATTGACCCAGGCAGGCAGGAGGTTGCCCACGGCGACCGAATGGAGGGTTGTGGCAATCATCAGGCAGAAGCTGATATCGCGAACCAGGGCACGCATTTGGCTTTGTGCTTCCAGGACATCAGTGACCACTTCAGGGAGCGGTCCGTCATCGCGGATGCTGCCGGCCAGGAGATACGGAATGCCGCTCTGGATACACTGATACATGATTCCGGAACGAAGGATCCCCTGCCGGACGGCGGCGGCGATGCCACCCGCGCGACGGATACGGTTGATCGCCCTCAAATGGTGTTCGTGCCCCGCTTCCACGGGATTCCCGAAATCGAGATCGACTCCCAGACTCGTGCCGAACATGGCGCGTTCCATGTCGTGGGTGGCCAGGGCATTTCCGGCCAGCAGCAGGTGAATGTACCCGTGCTCGATGAGCCAGCAAACATGCTCGACGCTGCCGGTATGGACGATGGCGGGCCCTCCGACCAGCGCCGACTTCTTCCCCTCCGCCTTCATCCTGCGCAGGGTGTCGGCCACGTTCCGCACGGCGACTCCCTTGGGCTTTTCGGTTGAGACATTGCTGTTCATGAACTCGAACGAGCGCTGTTCGCGCGGCCGCTCGCTGGGATAAACCCGAATGCCCGCATGGCCGACCACGATGGGCATTCCTTGCCGGACTTCCACCATGGGAATGCACTGAGGCTGCTGTTCCGCAGCGACTCGGATCCCGCAGTCCATCTCCTGCAACTGCACGTCGACCCATTTCCCCCGCAAGCGGACCTGGGTTCGCTGATTCGTCGTACTGTAAAAGTCCTCGGGAAAGGCCCCGTCCATGTCGGCGATGTCGAGTCGGCAGTCCTCGAGCGTGGTGGGAACCGCACCGTGGTTGCCAATCTGCGCCAGGATGTCATCCAGTCCTTCGCGAGTGGCCGAACGCACCTCCAGAATCGCGACGCTGGGATCGTGTTTCTCGTGTCCGATATCGATTTGCTTGATATTGAACGATCCCCCCGCCTGCAACACGCAATCCAAGATACGGGGCAGGATCAGGCTGTCGATGATGTGCCCTCGGACCTCCACTTCTTCTACGAAGGAATGTCGATCAGATGTGGTCCCCTGCGTCATGTCCTACCTCGCGCCACTTCAAAGTCGACTGGCAGATGGATCATGCCCGATAATGCCAAGGCCACGGCGGTCGCCCCAAACGTCGCCGGAATCCCGAAATGCGAGATGCCCCACTGCGCTGCGGGTGGCCCCACCCAGGCCAACGTCCAGGCCCCCCCCAGCATCAGACCGGACGCCAGGCTGGTCCGCTGCGGCAATAAATGTTGTGCCATCGAGACAGACAATGGAACCATGGAGGCAAATCCAAACCCGGCCATGACCGCCAAGGCATAGTTCATGGGGGGACCACAGCGTGGGAAGGCGGCGATGGAAAGGGAGAACACCAGCGGCGTGAAGGTTAACCAGAGCCGCTCGGTCCCCGATCGTACCAGGGTTCCGGCCGCCAGCCCACCCAAGGCCATTCCCACGAAGGTCAGCGAACTGAGATTCCCTACGATCCGCAGCGACTGTGCCGCCACTTCTTCGGACGATCCCGAGAACAACGACTGGGCCCAGCGGGTGTAGAGATAGACCAGTGCCATATTCACGATAAACCGGATCGCCGAGGCCAGGTAGAGAATCGCGACGAGCGCCAGGACGCGCGGAGGGGTGGCCACGTGCTGGGAACCAGCCTCCGCCCGCCGGCCCTTTCCGGGCTTTGCGGCCGAAGCGTGCAGCGCCCAGGCAATCGCGATTCCCGGAATCATCCACCACTTCAGTTGCTCGAATCCGTTCGACTGGGTCACAATCCGCGGCCCCAGAAAACCGCCTGCAATGGCGCCGATCATGCCCGTTACAAAAAAAGCACTGACGCCGGAGGCCCTGCGGACGCCCGACAGCGACCCGACCGAGGCCGCCGCCACCGGGTGATACATCCCCGCACCAACCATACCCACCACATAAAAGCCGATTAAGGTCCAAAAACTCGTGGCCAGCCCCACCAGACAGATGCCGATCGCCGTCAACATCAGTCCCAGGGTGCCAAGGAATTTGGACCCGGTGCGATCAGCGATCACGGCGAAAAGGGGCTGCGAGACGCCGGAAACGATCGACCCGATGCTCAGCAGCCACGGTGCCTGTGCAGCCGACATGTGGCATCGCAACTCCAGGATCCCAATGATGGGGGGAATCAAGGAGGTGTAGAAATCGTTGACTGCGTGCGTAACCAGGATCGTCCCCAATCGCGTCCGGTCGCTCCACGCGTTCGCCGCGTCGGTAGTCCCTTCCGGGGATGGAGGCGAGGTACAGGGCGAGGATGTCATGACGTCCTTCACCCTCGATCACCCACCAGCAATTGAACCAGGTCGTTCGTGACAATGGCCTTGGGGCAGGAGAAGAACTCGCCCGCAGCAACGCCCGCCAGTCCCCCCGTATTCAGGGCGGCAGCACGCACACGGTCCAGCACATAGCCCTTCTCCGGTGGAAACTGCGTCGCATAGCAGGCGATACTGCCCAACTTGCGATCGAGCGTCAGGCTGATATCCATGACGAACTCCGGCAGCGCCGCCATGGCCGGGGGTTGTTCGAGCATGATGCGATAGTAAAGCTGCCCACGGATCCGGTGAGGCGGCAACCCGGCAAAACGGTCATCCCATTTGGACAATCGGCAATAGAACACAGCGGCGTCCGTAATCTGCATGGCCTGCCAATGGTCCGGAGACGCCAGGGGGGTTCGATCGCCAAAGCCCATCACGAGTCGGGGCCGATACCGACGCAGGACTGTGGCCAGCGCCATTCTCACGGGAACACTATCCATCAGGCAGCGATTGGGAAAGTCCAGAATCTCGCGCACGTGAATTCCCAGGACTTCCGCCGCCGCGTGGGCCTCGGCCACGCGGACCGATGGTTCCGGGCAGCCAGGTGTCGGTTCGCCATTCGTCAAGTCCACGATTCCCACGCGGTAGCCAAGGTCAACCAAACGGGCCAGCGTTCCCCCACATGCAATCTCCACATCGTCCGGGTGTGCACCGACAGCGATCACGTCCAGGGGCTCGGGCTGAACGGTCATCGACGATACCTGCTCATTCTGCCGGTCGCACGGTATTCAGGAGAAACGTCGGCGTGCGACTCTCCATCCGAATGGAATCGAATTGATCCACGCTCACGGAGAGTTGCAGCAGGCGGACCGTGACTTGAGCTCCCAGTTCGGTCAGAGCCCGCTGGACGTCGGTGAGATTGTCCAAACTGTTCAAGTTCACCACCAAGCGTCCACTGGGGGAGAGACGTTGGTAGGCGGCGACACTGATCGTCGCCACATGGCGGCCTGTGCCGCCCACGAAAATCGCGTCGGGCTGGGGCAGGTCGGTCCAGATCTCCGGAGCCTTTCCCAAGACCGGTTCCAAATTGGCCACGCCAAAACGTTCCTTATTCGCGAGGATCAGTCCAAATTCCTCGGTCTCCATCTCGATGGCGTAAACGCGGCCTTGGCTGGCCAGGCGAGCGGCCTCGATGGCGACGCTGCCGCTGCCAGCCCCCACATCCCAGACCAGACTGCACGGATTCAGGTCCAAGAGCGCCAGGGCCACGACGCGAACCTCCATGGGCGTCAACAGACCTCGGACGGGTCTCGACTGAGCAAAACACGCATCCGGGTGGCCGATCGACCGCGTGTGCGCCGTACTGATGACACGGTCCGGTATGCCTGGCTTGCGGACCAGCACCATGACGTTCATGGGCGAGAAGGTCCAACTGGCGATCTGTGCCAATTCGCCGCGAGTTACACGCTCATCGGGCGACCCCAGGTTCTCGCAGACGTAGGCAAAAAAGTAATCCAGTCCCCGGCCCAGCATTTCCGCGGCAACCTGAGCCGGAGTTACGGACTCCGTCGTGAAGAGGCCCGCCTTGGCACACGATCGAATACGCTCCAGTGCCTGCGGCAGCGGAACCGAGTCCAGATTCGCCAGATAGGCTTCGTCCCAGCTCTCTTTGACACGGGCAAACGCCAACTGCATGGAACTGACATGCGGTACGACGTTGAACCGTTCTTTTCCCAGGCGTTCGCAGAGGAATCGAGCCACGCCATAGAAGAGGGGATCTCCCCCTGTCAACAGGACTGCCCGTCGATCCCCGAGACCCGCGATCGCATCCGCCACGGCGTCGGGGCTGGCACCCGTTTCGATCCGCTGTGCCGCACCCGCGGGAACCAGTTGCAGAAGTCGCACCGGACCAACCAGGACCTCCGCCTCGGAAAGTAATTGCAGGGCGGCAGGGGGCAGGCCTGCCAGGCCATCGTCCCCAATGCCAATGATGTCCACGCGCGGCGCCATGACGTGCTATCCTGCTTGGCAGTTCCTCCCGCGGCAAGGGGGCGGACCTCGATGGCCCGGTAGGGCGTTGGGGTTACCCCATCCGGTTGACCTCAACCCGGCCACGGAGTCAGGGCGACCCTCACCAGCCCTGGACTCTCACGGGGGCGCCCAGACAGCGGCACGTCACTTGCCATCCCTGGCAGCGCGAAGGCGAAGAAACAGGATCCCCGCCAGGATCATTATCCCTGCAGCCGGCTCTGGCACCAATCGAATGTTATCCATCCACATGGTGACCGTGCCCTGAAGATTCTGCTGGGGCCCGCCATAGAGCTGCACCGTGAACGCCCGCGTCGCCAGAAGAGTCGACGCCGGAGCGGAATAGGTCGTCCACTCGCCGGCCCCTTGCGGCAAGTTGATTCCAAACAGCTGGTTGTAGCTGTAACCGTCGGTCTCTCGCGACACAAAGGCAAAAAAACCATGATTGCCGAACGCATCCACGGCAGAGTTCGGATCGACCTTCAAATCAAACAGCACTTCGCTGTAGGTCGCCGCGAGATTCATGGCCGGGAAGAAGACGTCGCCCGTATAGGCAAACTTGTTGTTTCCTCCTTGAGCAATGTCGAAAGGCATTTCCATTTTCAGCGATCCCGAGTTGGGATTCCCCGTGGAGTCCATCGTGGGATCATTACTGAGCACCGAATTGGGAGCCCCAAAATCAAATCGCCAGGCCTGAAGTCCGGAGTCAAAGTTGTTGACAACCAGCTGGCCCGCCGCCTGCGAACCGAGCCCCATCCCACACAGCGCTACCACCATCATGCTTCGACGTAACATTGGATCGTCTCCCTGAAAAGGTGAACGGACCTTTCAACTCGGTGCCGCCATATACGCACTCGGGCCTCACGACTGGACCGCAACCGTCCGGACTCCCTTGGGTCGTCCTGGCGGCCTGGCCAGGCTGGAACCAATTCCATCCTTGCCAGTCGTCGGCCATGCTAATCCCAGCTTTTTTGCCATGCAACTGTTTTCTGGATTTTTCTAGACTGGCAGATGGTGACCGACCTTCGGTTTCCGAGTCACGATGCCTCCAGCTGCCGTGGACGTGACGCTTCTCTCAATTGTTGCCGCTCGCTATCCTGACAGTCTGTTGACCCGGCAGGTGGCTTCGGCCTGACAGCTGGATTTCGGCCTGGATGGTCACAGGCTCCCACGAAAACGAGAGAGGCATCATGCGACGGCGGGGACTTCTGAAGGTGCATCCGGCTGGCCGTGGGACAGGCGACCGTTGCCGCCGACTTCGGGATCGACTTTCGGTGGAGTCCCTGGAAGCCCGATGCCTGTTGACGGCCGACCTTCGGATCTCGGAGTTTCTGGCCAGCAATGGCGGCTCCCTGACCGACGCTTTCGGCGAGTCGTCGGACTGGTTCGAGGTATACAACGCGGGCCCCGCGGAGGTGAACCTCGACAACTACTATGCTACGGACGACCCCGCGGACCTTACGAAGTGGTCCTTCCCAAATCGCGTCCTGCCGGCGGGAGGCTATATGCTGGTGTTTGCGTCGGATCGCAACACGGTCTTGCCTGGTGGAGAGACGCACACGAATTTTCGACTGAGTGCATCGGGCGAGTACCTGGGGCTTGTGGACACCGACGGCACGACGGTGCTTAACGAATATGCGCCGGCGTTCCCCGTCCAGTATGAAGATGTCGCGTATGGACTGGAAATGGTCACAAGCGGTTCGCCGGTCACCCTGGTGGCAGATGCGTCACCGGCGCGGGCCTTGGTTCCGAACAACGGCGGGCTGGGAACCTCCTGGACAACCACTTCGTTCAATGATGCCGGCTGGACCATCTCGGGGCCTACCGGGGTCGGGTTTGAGAACACGCCCGAGAACTTCGCCTCGCTGATCCGAACACCCGTCCCTGTGGGGACACGTGACGTTTACATTCGCGTTCCTTTTTCGGGTACCGCGATCAGCAGCCTGGGTTTACTCACCCTGCGAATGAAATATGACGACGGATTCGTGGCCTATATCAACGGCGTCAAAGTGGCCTCGGCCAACGCGCCCGATAGTCCTGCCTACAATTCCTTCGCGGAGGCGAACCATCCGGACAATCTGGCCGTGCAATACGAGAACTTCGACGTTTCGTCCGTGATACCCTGGTTGCAGCCGGGCCAGAACGTCCTGGCGATTCATGGAATGAACCTCAGTGACAGCAGTACGGATTTGCTTTTCCTGCCTGAGCTGATCGGAACACCCAAGCGCCTGACGGTGCCCGAGCGGACTGGCTTTCTCGAGCCGCCGACACCGGGATATGGCAACACCACAACATTTTTGGGCTTCACGGATCCTCCCGAGATCAGTGTGCCGCACGGTTTTTACGACCAGCCGCAGACGGTGACGCTCTCGACGACAACACCGGGGGCACTCGTCGCCTATACGCTGGACGGTTCCCAGCCGACCGTCGATGCCAACCTGAACATTACCCATGGTCTTGTGTATGTGGGTCCGTTGTCGGTGAACACGACTACGATCCTGCGGGCCGCCGCCTTTGCGCCCACCCTGCGAGCATCCCGTACCCAAACGGCCAGTTACCTCTTCGTCAACGACATCATCCAGCAGTCACCGGCGGGACAAGTCCCGCCTGGCTTTCCGGCCAATGGTACCAATGGGCAGGAAATGGACTACGGGATCGATCCCAATATCCTATCGCTGTATGGCTCGCAGGCGGTCAAGGATTCGTTACGATCGCTATCGACGTTCGTCATCAACACGGAATCCGCGAACCTCTTTGATCCTGCGACAGGCATTTACGTCAACGCCCAGAACGGGGGGCGGACCTGGGAACGCGAGAGCTCCATCGAATATATCCTGCCGAACGGTTCCCCCGGGTTCCAGCTCGATGCCGGCCTGCGGATTCGAGGTGGATACAGTCGCGGTGGCTTCAATCCCAAGCATGCGTTTCGCATGTACTTTCGGGGTGAGTATGGTGCGGGAAAGCTGGAATACCCGCTGTTTGGATCGGAGGGTGTCGCCTCCTTTGACGTACTCGACTTGCGGACCGAACAGAATTATTCCTGGTCCTCGGAGGGGAACCCTGAGAATTCGTTTGTGCGGGAAGTCTTTTCACGAGACGTCCAGCGGGACCTGGGCGACCCCTACACGCGCAGCCGCTATCACCACTTGTATCTGAACGGCGTGTACTGGGGAGTCTACATGAGCCAAGAGCGCTCGCAGGAAGATTTCGGTGAATCCTATCTGGGAGGCAATGATACCGACTACGACGTCATCAAGTCGGGCCTGCGGGAAACGGGTGGCCCCACCGAGGTGGCAGCCGGCAACGACGCAGCCTGGCAACAGCTCTTTACCCTGGCGCAGAACCTGGCCAACAACCCCACGACAAATGCCAACAACTATTGGACCATGCAAGGTCTCCACAGCGATGGCACCCGCAATCCCGCGATCCCCGTCCTGGTCGACATGGAGAATCTGATCGATTACATGCTGACCATTTTCCATACGGGCAACCGGGACTCGGGACTCTCCCAATTCCTCGGCGACAATGTGGCGAACAACTGGTTCGGCATGCGGAATCGAAACAACCCCCATGAGGGGTTCGTGTTCTTCCAGCACGATGCCGAGCATTCCCTGGGGGTCGCCGGGACCATCGCCAACGATCGAACCGGGCCATTCAACAACGGAAACCAGAGCAACTATGCGTATTTCAACCCGCAGTACTTGCATCAGGATTTGATGGCCAGCCCGGAATACAGGGTCCGCTTTGGCGACCGAGTGCAAAAACACTTCTTCAACGGAGGCGTATTGACCCAGACGGCGAACACGGCGCGGCTCATGGCTCGCGCAAACCAGGTCAACCCCGCCATCATTGCGGAAGCTGCCCGTTGGGGCGACGCGCAGACCGAACCGGCTCGCAATAAGAACGACTGGCAGAGCACGATCAACTTCATTACCGCGAGTTTCTTCCCGGTGAGGAACAACACGGTATTGAATCAGTTGCGTGGTGACGCGCTCTACCCGAACCTGGCAGCTCCTTCCTTCAACCAGCACGGGGGCTCCGTGCTGCCTGCCTTCCAGATCATGCTTTCGGCGCCCGCGGGAACGATCTATTACACGCTCGAAGGAAGCGACCCGAGAATGATCGGGGGAGGCGTATCCCCCACGGCCCGAAATTATGCGGCACCCGGAAATAGCCCCATTCAGATCAACCAAGACACGGTGATTCGCGCACGTGTGCTTTCGGGGAGCACCTGGTCCGCGCTGAATGAGGCTACGTTCACGATCGTAGCGGCCCCGGCCGATATTACCAACCTGCGAGTCACCGAGCTCCAGTATCATCCCAGTCCGCCGACACCGGTCGAACTGGCCGTACTGCCAACCGCGACGGCCAATGATTTTCAGTATCTGGAGCTGATGAACACAGCACCCTACCCCATCGCCATGGGAAACGTTCGGCTGACGTCGGGGGTGGACTTCACCTTTCCGGCCATGACCTTGGCCGCGGGCGAACGCGTGGTCGTTGTCAAGAACCAGTCGGCCTTCGACCTGCGGTACAGCGGGGTATCCGCCAGGATCGCAGGCGAATTCGCGGCCGGAAGCGAGCTTTCGAACAGCAGCGAGACGATCACGGTCCGATCGTCCGTGAGCGCCACCATACAGTCCTTTACCTATGCGGACAATGACAACTGGCCATCCCTTCCCGACGGGCGCGGCCCATCGCTGGAAGTCATACAGCTCGGCGGAAACTACAGTGATCCGCTGAACTGGCTGCCCAGCCGCCTAAGCCAGGGGAGCCCCGGGACCAACGGGCTGCCGGGAACTTCCACCTCGGCCCTTCGTATCACGGAACTCCATTACAACCCAGTCGGTGGTTCGACGGTGGAGTTCATCGAATTCCAGAATGCGGGCTTGCAAGCAATCGACCTGGCGGGCATCCGCATCCTGGAAGGAGTGGAGTTCGACCTTGCGGGAGGCAGCCTCACCCAACTGGCTCCCGGAGACAGAGGACTGGCCGTGGCGAACCTGGCGGCGTTCCAGGCGATCTATGGGACTGGACGACCCGTGATCGGAACCTTCCTTGCGGGAAATCTCTCCAACGGCGGAGAACGCCTGATTGTTGTCGACGGCAGCAATGATGTGATTCATGACTTTGTCTTCGACGACGCGGCCCCCTTTCCGGTGAGCCCCGACGGTGGCGGTCCGTCGCTGGAAAACATCCACGTGGCAGGCAACTACAGCGATGGAAACAACTGGCGCCCCAGTCTCGTCGCGGGTGGCACTCCCGGTTTGGATCCTCGAACCGGGGACTTCAACGGCAACCAGCAACTGGACTGCTCGGACCTGACCCTGCTGTCGCAGGCGGTCCTCGGTGCAAGTAGCGCGTCGCGTTACGACGTGAACCTGGACGGCATGGTGACGGCCGCGGATGTCCATCATTGGATTCAGGTATTGGCCGTGACACTTCCGGGCGACGCCAATCTGGACCACGTCGTGGATGGATCCGACTTCGGCATCTGGAACAGCCGCAAGTTCACGACGGGCACGGACTGGTGCCAAGGGGACTTCAACACCGATGGCCTGACCGACGGATCCGACTTCGGCATCTGGAACGCCAACAAATTTCAGTCGACCCTTCGAGGGTTCCCGATTCCGACGGCACGGCGCGATCTGCCGGCCACCTACGAGCCCCTGGGCAGGCGCTCGAGCGCCCGTCTTGCCGAGACCTCGAGCGTAGGTCAGCCCTCAGTCGGAGTTCTCCCCTTCGTGACCGGCGGGATGCTACGGCCGACGCAATCGATCGACCTGGGCCGGAAAACCCAGAGCCGTCAAGCGCCGCCTCGGGCCGCGGCGGTCGATCTCTTGCTCTCCCGGGAACTGCTGCAAAATCCTACAGACACCGTTGCTGACGGCGGATTCGGCCCACCCCGGTCAGCAGTGCTGCGAGTCCCGCGACCAACAGGATAGTGAGCGGCCAAGCCATTTCTCGCCAGGTGAAATCTCGCCAGATGGCGCCTTCCAGCGCGCGGATCGACCAGTGAACTGGGCTCAGGACACTCAGCCTCGCAATGGCCGGAGGCATAAACATCACAGGAATGGCACAGCCCCCGATCATGGCCATGACCAGGTTGATGGCCCAGCCCGTTCCAGCAACCGCTTCCTCGCTGCGACCGAACGTCGACATGCACATCATGATCCCGACGAAGCAGAAGGCCACGACCACAGCGGCCAATCCGAGCTTTCCCATGCTGACAGGTCGCATGCCCAGTTGCATTCCGAGCGCCGTCAACAGCACCATCACCAGAAGGGTTGCCAGGAAGCATGCCAGGGCCTTACCACCCAGCAGCTGAAACTCGTTGGCTGGCGATACCTGAAGCCGCATCAGCGTGCCACGGGTCCGTTCCTGGGCGATGGAAGCGGCGAAACTGGCCACACAGCCCATCACCCCCCACAACATGGCCTGCGGGAAACTGATGTCCCAACGGGACCGCAGCCGCCGAACCTGTGCCTGCACACTTTTCGGGTCAGGCTCCAGGGTGACATCCACGTTCTCAAAGGTAACAAGCTGCAGGGAGGGGGCCGGGGCACGCACCGGCTCGACATTGCTGTTGCCCGCGGCCTGCTGCTGTACTTTGGATACCGAAGACATCACTCCCTGAATCGACTGAAATAACCCTTGCAACAATTGCCGCTGCAAAGGGTTCATCTCCACATCACGGTTGATCTGACGAAGCGATTCATCGATCAGCGGTTCCATTTCGGCTGGATGCTGGAACCGATAGGCGATCAACTTGCCCATCGATTCCATCATGAAACCTTGAAGCATGGCAGACTCGGCCGAACGGGACGGGTCGAGCCCGATTTGCAGTTGCGGAGGATCCTCCCAAAGAACGCCGGCCGTCTTTCCGAAGCCTTGGGGCACAACCATCATCCCGATTCGATGGCCACGACGAACGCTGTCACGAGCCCCCTCCCAGGTATCGGATTCCACCAACAGGTTCTTGTTCTCCCGCAACGACTCTACAAATCGCCGGGAAATGGGAGTGTCGTCTCGATCGATCGTCGCGATCCGCATCCTGGTCGGCTCACCGGTTCGATTGCCTCCCATCATCAGGCCAAAGAACACCCCCATCAGGATCGGGAATCCCAGGGCAAAGAACGCCGCCATCCGGTCCCGCCCGAGGAGCTTCAAGTCCTTCCATGCCATGAGCGCGATACGGTACATCAGTCGCGGAGACTCCTGCCGGTCAAGGAGAGAAAGACCCCCTCCAGGTCGGATCGGGTGATCTGCACTTCACGGAATCGAATCCCCCTGGCGTGCAGGCGGGCCAGTTCCTCGATCGGCTCCGGTGACTCGAAACGCAGTTGATCGTGATCGAGCAGACCAGGTAGGGAGTCACGAGGGCCACCCGGTTCCAGTTTTCCCTGGACCACGGGCAGCCCACCATGCCGCTGGATCAAGTTGGGAACCGTGTCATTCGCCAGGATCTGGCCGCGATCCATGATGGCAACGCAATCGCACAGTCGCTGGGCCTCCTCCATGTAGTGCGTGGTATAGAGAATCGTCAAGCCTTCGCGGGCCAGTAATTGAATGGTATCCAGAATGTGGTTCCGCGATTGTGGGTCGACACCCACGGTCGGTTCGTCCAGCAGCAAAGCGTGCGGTTCGTGAATGAGCCCTACCGCAATGTTCAGCCGCCGCTTCATCCCCCCGGAAAAGGTACGAACCCGGTCTCGAGCTCGGTCGGAAAGACCGGCCAGGTCCAAGGCCCATTCCATGCGACCTTGAAGTCGAACTCCCTGCACCCCATAGAGCTGGCCAAAGAACCGCAGGTTTTCAGCCGCCGTTAGGTCGTCGTACAGCGAAACGGACTGGGGAGCGATTCCGAGCAACTGCCGGGCGGCCGGCACGCGAGGGTCCAAGCCACAGGCCTCCGCCCGCCCCGCGTCCGGCCTCAAGAGGCCAATCAACATATGGATCGTGGTCGACTTCCCCGCGCCATTGGGACCCAGGAGCCCGAAGATCTGTCCGCAGGGAATCTCCAGATCGATCCCGTCCACGGCCGTTCGGTCCCCGAACCGTTTGGTCAGATTCCTCGCCACCAGGATGGGAGTACCAGCCATGACGGATGCTCCATCCAGGGGCAGAGCTTCAAACGATCGGCACCAAGCGATCGAACGGATACGTATCCGACCAGGACCGTCGACAAAAGGCAACCCCGGTCAAGCAGCTCCGTTCGCGCCGCCAGAAACGACGCCAGGGAGATCGTCACGCGTCACGAACTCGGTACCGCATGCAACTCGGACTCGAAGCCGACGGCAAATACAACGCAGGCCAGCAACAATAATCCCAGCCCAAGGAAGAACAAGGCATCCGCCCAGTGGTCTCGACTCAATCGGTTGGCCTGGTCCGGATGCCGCAGCAAGGAAAAATAGAGGGCCGTGCTGCAGCCAAATAGCAATGCACTGACCGTCAAGAGCTCGTCAACAGCCGTCTCCAGCCCCCGAACACTCTTCACAACGCCGACCAGACCCACTCCGGTCAAGCAAACCCCTACCATTCCAGCGGCGACGGAAAAGACCGTCAGCCGGTGGGCATGGTGTTTGGATTCTGAGTTTTCCGCCATGGGTAACGCACCAGTTGCCGATAAACGCCAGAGACGATCCTCGATTCTAGCCTAGCCGAAATCACCCTCTCCCCGGCCCTCGTTGTACCACACATCTCAAGCAGCCGATGCATGCTGGCCATCGAAATCTGCGAAACTCTGAAGCACGTGCCCACATGATTCGTAATGGAGTGCGAAAAGCAAACGCGGTGGATCG
>WPCK01023059.1_pt1 | contig 52489 bp, 59 predicted proteins | sample 5399851 | NCBI WGS metagenome assembly WPCK01 (sample SAMN12869471, study PRJNA574797) | sludge metagenome | isolation source: wastewater treatment of pH11 | place: China:Beijing | collected 2019-05-20
TCTCAAGAAGATGGCGGGCTGGGCATGGAAGAACGCCCAGCCCGCCTGAAAAAGGGGCTCGGGCAGAGCGCCTCAAGGCCCGAAAACGACAAAGTCACGTTTCAGTTCGCCTGAAACGTGACTTTGTCTACAATCTGAAAACTCGCCCGTGAGGCGAGTTTTTTCATGCTTGCGACAAATAAGGGAAGCGACAACCTTCAGGGAAAAACTTCCCTTCGTTCATGCGAATCATCCATGGACCGTCGCTGGACGGACGTTGCTCCACACTATCCAGGTCGGGCGTAAATTTAAAGACAATTTCCGTGATGCCTTCAAAAGAGAGGCGTGCCACGACGTCACGCATATCGACAGGACGCGGCGACAGCACGGCGTACAGAATTAAACGCGAGCGCTCGATTATATAAATGACATGGACGTCATCGAAACGATACACGTCCTCGTCCATCCCTTGATAGTAATGGAACATCCAAATGTGCATATCGTCTGTCGCATAGAGGCGCGGTGAAAACGGGAGTGACTCCAGTTTGAAACGCCGCCACTGTTCGGCATCGACGTCGACATGTTCGAGTGGGGAGGCCGATCCCGAGACTGAAACGAATAGCTCCGGTTCGGGTTGGACGGAGAACCCCTGTTGCTCGTAAAACGGTGCAAGCCTTTCGTTACAAGCCAAAAAATAAGGCAACCCATCCGTGTCATGCTGCTTGAACAAGTGCTTAAAGATGCGGGTGGCGAGCCCTTCTCCTTGTCGGATTTCGTCCGTCATGACCGTTCCGATTTGATACGCTTCGCGCGCGGTTCCGTCCATCATCACTGTCATCCGGCTCATCCCGACGCTCGAGATGACATTCCGATAGAACGTCAATGAATAGCAGCGATAACGGTCAGTCCATTCTCCAGCTTTGTACCACTCGCGAAAATCGATGCCGAATGTCTCGTCGGCTAAGTAAAAAAACGATTCGAGTTCTTTTTCCGAATACTCGAGGTTGGTGATTGGCTGTTTCGGCATATGGTTTGCTCCTTTTTTGAACTTCGATGTCTGTTCCTGTACATTAGAGGCAGAGAGGGGTAATACAGATATGAAACGATACGATGCGATTTTATTTGACGTCGATGACACGTTGCTCGACTTTAAACAGAGCGAGCACGTCGCTTTGGAGCAACTGCTCGCTGCGCACAACGTTCGGATGACCGATGAATTAAAACAACAGTATGTGGCAATAAATAGTGGATTATGGCGCGCGTTCGAACGCGGCGAGGTCGGACGAGAGGATGTCTTGATGGGCCGTCACACGCAACTGTTCGACACGCTCGGCATTACAATCAATGCACACGAAGTCGAACAGCGTTATCGCGACCACTTGCACGCCGGTGTGCACGTCATTGACGGCGCGCTCGAACTCGTCCAGACGCTCAGCGAACAGTATCCGCTCTACATCGTCACCAACGGCGTGACCGAGACCCAATTCAAGCGTCTCGAGGCGTCAGGTTTGTTGCCGTACTTCCAAGACGTGTTCGTCTCGGATGCAACAGGGTCGCAAAAGCCGATGAAGCCGTTCTTTGACTATGTGTTCGAGCGTGTCTCAGATGTCACGCCGGAACGCGGACTCATCGTCGGCGATTCATTGACGGCCGATATCGCCGGCGGACGGATGTACGGGCTCGATACGTGTTGGTATAATCCGCACGAAGTGGCAGCGACGGTCGAGACGACGTATGAGATTCGCGACTTGAACGAGTTGAAAACGATCCTCTAAGGGGTGAGTCCGCATGGACGTGTTCACGTATTTCCGGTTCGTCTTTTGGTTTTTACTGTGCCTAAGCGTCATCGCGTTCGCGGTGACGGCGTTCCAACGGACAGAGCGGTTGAACACGTTCGGTCTCGGTTTTCTCATTTTCACAATCATCGGAACGTGCGTCATCTTGCTCGGTACGGAGGGGTTCGTCATCGACGCGTATGCGCTTGAAGGTGACGCGGTGACGACTTACCTATGTTTAGCGACGTGCGGGGTCTCGAGCCTTGCGTTCGTCACACACATCTGGCGTGGCGTCAGGCGTGAGAAACGGCAAGATCCAAGACGTGGTTACTGACTCAGCGATCAATAAAATGTGGTGGCAACGATTGAGGCAACGCGTAGAGCGTCTCCGGAAACAGTTTCAAGTCACGAAGTTCGCGAAGCGGCTGCCAACGATAAATCAAGTGATCTCCTTCCGGTCCGTGGAAGTCTCCGGTATGTAGCGGGAGGTCACCCGATACATAAAAGTACATGCCGATCTCATGGACTGTCCGTTCAAGATACGTGAAAAAGTTCTCGGAGACGAACGCGAACGTCGTCCCGGTCACCGAGGCGTCGAGCTCTTCCTGTAGCTCCCGCGTCAAGGCGAGCTCGGCTTCTTCACCGATGCCGACCCGGCCGCCAGGTAACGCCCAAAAGTCATCGTTCACATTTCGGTGTACGAGCAAATGCCCGTCTTGCACCCAAATGCCGGCAACCCGGTAGTTGAACGTGCCGTGCTCGGTCGGAAATACGATATCCATTCTGATCACTCCCATTCTTTAACTATTAGTATACGCGAAGGAGGCGCCTCATGTTTCAATCACATGCCACATACGTTGGGGAAGATTTTCGCGACGAGACGCTCCGTGACGTCATTCTCACCCAGACGTCGTTCGAGAACTGCCGTTTCACATATGTCGATGCGACCGAGTTCGAGACGGCCCAGTGTCGTTTCATCCACTGTGACTTCACCGATTCGAAATGGAACGCCTCTCGCCATAGCGGCAGCTCGTTCTTGAACTGTACGTTCACCGGCGCGAACCTGTTTTTATCGGAGTTCGACCAATGCAAGATGACGGGCTCGTCGTTTGAAAGTTGTACGTTCGAAGGCACGGTCGTCCGGGGCGGGGACTGGTCGTTCGTGAACTTGCGTCACGCGCCGCTCCGGAAAATGGACTGGTCCGGTGTCCGGTTGACCGAGGCCGACTTATACGGGGCTGATTTGAAAGAGACGATATGGACGAACGCCATCTTGTCACGAGCCGTCTTGCAACATGCCGACTGTACATCGGCCGACTTTGTCTCGGCCGAAATGGACGGAGTCGATTTCTCGGACGTGACGCTCAAGAAAACGAAACTTGACGTCATGCAGGCCGTCCAAGTGGCGCGCTCGCTCGGGGCAATTGTCGTATGAACCATGAAGCCGTGCTCGAGCAGTTGTGCGAGCTATCAAAAGAAGACGACAACGTTCGCGTCCTCGTCTTGAACGGGTCGCTCGTCAACCCGAACGTAGAAGCTGATGTCTATCAAGATGTCGACGTCTCCTGTTTTGTGAGAGACGTCTCGGACTTTTTGGAAGACCGCACATGGATCGGACGTTTCGGAGAAGCACTCATCATGCAGACGCCAGACGAAGTACCCGGACGTCTCGTCTATGACCGATTCGCTTTCCTTATCCAATACGCGGACGGACATCGGATCGATTTGACCGTTCGTCCGCTCTGCGACGTGGAGGAGGCGATACGAGAAGACTCGCTCAGTCTCGTCCTCGTCGACAAGGACGACAGGGCCGGTCAGATGGTCCCGACAGATGAGTCATATCGCGTTCGACGCCCGACGCGATGGGAGTATGACCAGTGCTGGAACGAGTTTTGGTGGGTGTCGCTTTACGTCGTCAAAGGGATCAAACGGAAACAACTGCTATACGCATATGACCATGTCACGATCATGCGGACAATGCTTAGGCGGATGCTGTCGTGGCAGGTCGGATTTCAGACGGATTTCACCGCGAACGCCGGGAAGTCCGGTGACGGGCTCGCCCCGTATATCGACCGTGACAGTTGGGAGGCGTATCTCGCTACGTATCCCGTGATGGAGACGACGTCGCTCGAGACGAGTCATCGACTGTTGGTCGATCAGTTCGAACGCGTCAGCAGACTGGTGGCCGACCGGTCAGGGTTTCCGTATTATGAAGAAGAAGCGTACCGAATGCGTGACGCCTTTTTGACGCTTTGGCATTCAAACGATTAAGTTTTAGCCGAGTCGGGAAACCCCCTTGTATAGAAGGAGGAATGACGCTTGAATCCGTATACGACGTTCATCGCGCTCCTAGTAGGGAGTTTACTTTTATTTGTCGGCATCCGGACGAAGAAGTGGCCAATTATCGTTGTGGCTTTGTTTCCGCTCGGCCTCGTCGCATTTAACATGTTTTTACTTATTACCGGACGCTAGAAGACTGCCTGTCAGTCTTCTTCTTTTTTGTATACGGACTTAACGAAAAACGCTGTCGGGAGCAAGATACCGATGGCGGCCTCGACGAGCGCGAACAGACGGGCCGGACCGACTGGCAGCAAGTCTCCAAACCCGATCGACAGAAGCGTCACCCCACTGAAATACAAGACGTTTTGCCAGGACGGTTCGACGGGGGTCATCGATTCGAGCGACGTGACGAAAATCATACCGTCTTGCGATAACGCATAGTAGATGGCGGCGAACCTGAACATCACGCCCAACAAGCTGACGAACAGATGGCTAAAGAGACGCCCGTCAAATGCCGTCTGCCGATACGTCTTGTGTCGAAAAAAGGTATATATGTTCAGTCCGACGAATAAGACGGCAAGCATCAGTAATATGGTGTTCATGTTGAACACTCCTTTCATACCGATTTATTGTTGTTGTTCCCTGCAAATGCATCATCAAACGGACGATCGCATCATGAGAGATTTGACGACAAGGAGGTGTCCGTGTGCAACGATTTTTATTCATCGTTCTCTGCTCATCTATTATTTTAGGGGGGTGCATCACTAAAACACCGTTCGACTTTGATGAGATTGAGTCGTATAAGATTTTTTATAACGTACCGACCGATGAAATCATTGAAGATATGGCCCGCTATGACCTGGTCATCATTGAACCGATTTGGTATTCACCAGAACAAATCGAGACGATCCGGTCAAACGGGACAAAAGTGCTCGGTTACATTAACGTGATGGAAGCCGACACGTGGAATCGGGCATTGATTGGACAAATGGAAGAGGATGACTTCTTTTATCGTGACGGGGAACGGATTTACTTTCCGAAGTGGGACTCCTACTTGACGAATATCGCTTCCGCGAATTTCCGGAAAATCCTCATGCGAGAGATTCAAAAGCAAGTGATTAATAAACATTTAGACGGGATTTTTCTCGATACGGTCGGTGATATCGATGATGTCCATCTCGATCATCCGGACGATTTGGCTGAACAGTTGGATGGGCTCGAAGTATTTTTAAAATCGATTCAAGGCACATATCCCGGGGTCCCGATCGTTCAAAATTGGGGGATTGAGACGCTAGAACGAACGAGCGCCCCATACGTGGACGGATTCATGTGGGAAGGGTTCAATTATACGGCCATCACGACCGACTCTTGGTCGATGGAAAAAATTGAGCGATTGGATGCGTTGCGAGAGACGTATGATATTGCCGTGTTGACCGTCTCGGATCAAGAAGAACCAGCTAGCCGGGAGTTAGCGGAACAACATGGGTACATCCATTACCATGAGCCTACGTATTATGATACATGGGATTTTTAGGTAATATATGAGATTATAGACAGTTTCATACGGGTATTTATTGTACAGGACTCATATTTGGACTAGAGAACCACATCAAACATACACACGTGATAGGAGGGGATTGTTATTTTTTACGCTCAAGACCGCCCTTGGATCAAATGGGTTGAAATCCTTGTCGTCTTCGCTCTGCTCATCGGAATCGATCTCATCTTCAATCTCGGGACGATTCAAAATGACTTGAACTTGTTTTACATGGCCGCGATTTTATTCGCGTTACGGTACGGGACGATCTTTGGTCTCATCAGTTTCGGCGTCTTGCTCCTATACAAAGTGGTTTACACCGGCTTCGTCGGAGGAGATATTTTCTTATTGTTCTACGATACAAACTCACTTCTTACGCTCTTCTATTACTTCGCTATCACTGTCATCGTCGGTTTATTCAGCACGTCATTTCGTGAACGTTATGAGATCAGTCAGTTCCGCAACGAGGAGCTGAAAGATGAGAATACGTATTTGAAAGAAACTGTCGATTTACTCAACACATCTCAAACGACGCTTCGTCAAAAATTACTGCAATCAGAATATAGCCTCAACCAACTGTATGAACTGGCCGTGTCGCTCGATTTGCCGCACCCCGAGTTAATTCGTAGCGAGACGATTCGGCTACTGAAAAAATATTTCCTCGCAAGCGACGTTGCGATTTACCACGTCGACCGGTCGCAAAAATCGATGCGTCTCCTCATTCGTCAAGCCGAGAAAAAAGAGTTTCCGCAAACGATATTCCTCGATGAGGCGTCGGGCATGTTTAAACGTTTCTTCCAAGTGCAAGAGACGACGCTCCGACAACTCGATGACGACGATTCAGACCCGATGTTGCTCGCACCGATCACGATTGACGGACAGACGCGTGAGGTTGTTGTCATTAAGCGTCTGCCGCTTCGCAAGTTGACGACAGACGACTTGCACGTCTTGAATATCCTCTTCTCATGGATCGGCACCCGGATTGAAAACGCACAGACACTGATACGAAAAGAGCAACACGAATTGCTCTATCCGGGCACATCATTCTACAAAAAAGACGCGTTCGCCAATCTAGTGGCGCTTCAAGAACAAAAAAAGGTCCATCACGGTCAGCCGTTCATCGTGCTCGAATATGCACTCGGGTACGAGCCGGTTTCGCTTGAGAGCATCGAGGCCATCGTTCACTCCTATTTACGGGAAATCGATATCGTCGGATACGACCGCGAAGAAAACAAACTTATGTTGCTCTTGCCAGGAACGAGTGAAGAGCATCGACAGCGGATTTATGATCGGATTGAAGGCATCTTGATCCAGAAAGGGGTGTGAGTATGGGAGCCATCAGCAATACGGTGTGGATCTTGATTTACATCGTCCATGCCATCCTCGCCCTCGTCTTGCTCATCGTGTTGAAACGAAGAATGAAAGCCCCAGACTATGGGGTCGCAGTAGCAGCCCTCTGCTTCGGGCTGTTTTTACCTTTCATCGCCGAACTCGCCGTCTACGCGGTGTATCGCCTCGCCGAACGGTTCGGACGCAGTGGTCTAATCGAGGATTACGACGAGTATATCGACTTCAAAGTCGTCAACTATGAAAAAATTCGACATGAGGCGAAGGCGAGCGCGAGTCTGCTCCCGCTCGCGGATGCCATCAATTCAAAAGATCCCGCCATTCGAAAACATTCGATCTTGACGCATGTCAACCAATCGATCGACCAGCAAGGGAAATACTTGCAGATGGGTCTTCAAAGTAAGGATAGCGAGACCGTCCACTACGCCGCGGCGACGATGAACATCTTGATCGATCAATACGAGCAAGAATTGAAACTGGCGAAACGCGAATATAAACTCGGCAATCCAGCGTCGATCCGCCGCCTCGCCACGATTTATAAACGGATGATCCACAGTGAGTTAATCACGGAGGTCATGCTGAAAGACAAGCGCGAGGCATGGTTGAAAGAATTGTTGGTCGCAAAGACACTATTCGCCCCGGTCGCTTGGATTTATGAAGATTTGAACGAAATTTATGAGACGTTGAACCGTCCGAAACATCAACTTGAAACATTGAAAGAATATGTGCATCATTTCCCCGAACGAATCGAGGCCCATTTGATGCTGATCGACTTCTACTATGAACGGGAGCGTTGGACAGAAGTGAAAGCCGTCATGTTTATGATGCAGACGCAGTTTTCACTCGAAGACGTGCCGTACGAATATCGGCTGCTATTCGAAGAATGGAGTGACACGACATCATGGAAAAACGAACTATAATCTCATTCTCGCTCTTCATCGTCTTATTTCTCGTCATCGTCGGTGCGATTCAATATTTACGCATCCATTCTTTGCACACGTTATTGCCAAACGTCGCGGAGCAACGGATGGAGATCGATCAATTGCAAGGCGGGGAGGCGGCCGCGTCGGGGCAACACCGTCTTCAAGTTTATCTCGTACGTGACGACGAAGAGCTTGCGGTCAAAGCTGCCGATAATATCCTTTACGGACTTCGTTACGCCAAGTTGGACGTGACCGAGATCGCCCCGGAAGAAGTCGGGACGGTGGCGCCCTCACCGTACACGATTCTCATCTTCACAGGAGAACGGACGACGCGTTGGCCGTTCGCGGAGATGAAGCGGTTTGTAGAAGGCGGCGGGAACATCATCTTCGGCAACCGTTTCAAAGACCCGGCATTTAATGAACTGACTGGGGTCGAAGAGATTGGGGAGTTTGTCCCGGACGTATATGGTTTGAACTTCGAAGAGAAAATTTTCCCGGGCTATGTTGATTTGAATCCGCCGGAAGATTTATTCGTTCATAGTGTTATCGACTTCGCCATCGCGGATGAAGCGAACGTCATCCTGTCTGCTGAAGGGTTCCCGATTCTTTGGGAGTACACCGTCGGTCAAGGAAACGTCTTGTATTGGAATACGACCATCACGAACCAGAAGATGATGCGCGGACTGTTCGTCCAGACGCTCGGCACGTTGCCGCCTGCGTTCGTCTCGGCCCAAGCCGCTATCAAACTGATGTATATCGATGATTTCCCAGCACCGATCATGAGCGGCAAAATGAAAGACGTCTCGACGACGCCGCTCGATAAGTCCGTCAAAGACTTCTTTGCAGAAGATTGGTGGGAGGACATGGTCGAGATGGCGGAAGCGGACGATTTGATTTACACAGGTGCGATGATCGGCACGTACGAAGAAGAGATGGAACTAGTCGATGAGCAACTGATTAAGCGAGGGGAATTCCCGATGCTGTTCTTCGGTCGGAAACTGCTCGCGAACGGCGGCGAGATCGGATTGCACGGCTATAATCACCAATCACTCGTCACGGCCGATGAGCCGATTGACCCGACGTACGGATATATCCCATGGAAAGATAAAGAAGAGATGAAGCGTTCACTCCTTCAAGCCGAATCAGTGTTTGCGAACTACTTCCCGGCCGAAACGCTCAAATCGTACGTGCCGCCGTCGAACGCGCTCAACCGTACCGGCGTCGATGCGATTGCCGAGGCGTTGCCGGAGCTGCGGACAATTGCATCGCTCTATACGGGCGAATCTGAGAACGGGGATTTTGTCCAAGAGTTTGAGTTTGATGAGACACATCCGGAGCTGTACCATTTCCCGCGCGTGACGAGCGACTACGGTGAGTCAAAAGGATCGATTTTCCAAATGGTCGATGCGATCGCCAATTTCGGTGTCTTCTCGCACTTCATCCACCCGGACGATGTCATCGACCCGGAGCGGGCGTTCGGAAGAGACTGGGATACGATGTTCGCAAGTCTTAGAAAAATAATCGATGATGTCAACGTCAACTATCCGCATTTGCAAGCGTACACTCAGCACTATGCGACAGAGAAACTGATCACGTATCAAGCGGCCGACTTGAACGCATCGTTTGATGAGAACATCATTTACTTGTCGGGTGAAGGTCTCGTCAACCCGTCACACTTCACAGTTCGACTAAAAACAGGCCAATCCATCGATACCGGCACGTTCGCCTTCGGGACAGTCGAACAGATGGAAGCGGACCGTCCACTCTATTTAGTCACATTGACGGCGGCGAGCGCCGAAATCGCCATCGAGGGGGACGCACAATGAAGATTGGACTCGTGCTAGAAGGAAGCTATCCATATGTGAGCGGGGGCGTCTCCAGTTGGACCCAGACGCTCCTTGAAGAAATGCCGGACGTGGAATTTGAAATCATTTCAATCCAGCCTACCGAGAAGCGTCCGGAAGATATGAAATACGTGTTGCCGGAGAACGTTTCTGGCGTCACCCATTTGTACTTGAACGAACCGGGACAGCGAGGGAAAGGGCGGATGAAGCTAAATTCGGAGGAGGAAGAAAAACTGTCCGATTGGCTCATGTTGAAAAGTCCGAATCGACAAGCGCTCGGAATTATTGGTTCACGAATCCCATCGAGCGAGGCGTTTTTTGCCAGTGAATTCTTTTGGCGAAACGTAAAAGCAGCCTATACCGAGGAGATGAACGGGGGCTCGTTTATCGATTATTTCTGGATGTGGCAAAGCATGTACATGCCGGTACTCCGTGTGTTGCATCAACCGCTCCCGAAAGTCGATCTCGTCCATTCCATCTCGACCGGTTATGCCGGAATGGTCGCCTCGTATATGAAAGAAACGCAAGGCATCCCATTCATCTTGACGGAACATGGCATCTACTCACGGGAACGGGAAGAAGAAATCCTTCAATCGTACTGGATCCCGGCCCCGTACAAACCGAGATGGGTCCGATTTTTCCATCACTTGTCACGCGAGGCCTACAACGCGGCCGACGAGATCATCACGTTGTTTGAACGGAACCGGGAATACCAGGAGTGGATCGGGGCACCGAGCGAGAAGACGAAGATTATCGCCAACGGCATTGCCGACCGCCATATCCGGCCGGTCATCGAACCGGTCGAACATGACGTCTTTCAAATTGGGGCGATCGTCCGTGTCGTCCCGATCAAAGATTTGAAAACGATGATTTATGGCGCCAAAATTTTGCAAGAACGTAATCGTTTGTTCAAATTGACGATCATGGGACCGCTCGATGAAGACGAAGAGTATGCAGAAGAGTGCCGTTTGCTCATCGAACAGAGCGGTCTCACGGACTACGTCGAACTCGTCGGAAAAGTGAATGTTCAAGATTGGCTCCCGACGTTTGACTTGTTGCTGTTGACGAGTATCTCGGAAGGACAACCACTCGCCATTTTAGAAGGCATGGCCGCAGGCATCCCTTGGGTGGCGACCGATGTCGGGGCGTGCTCTGAATTATTATACGGACGGACGGACGACCCGTTCGGACCAGCCGGATTCATCGTGCCCCCGGTCCATCCGGAGGCGATTGCCGACAAAGTCGAGTGGATGATGGACTATCCGCGCGAACGGATGCGCTTCGGGAAGAACGGTCGCGAACGTGTGCGTCAGTATTACCGGTTGCAACAGTTCGTCGACCGCTATAAAGCCATCTATGAAGCGAGGAGGGAACAGTATGGCGGGCATCGGGTTTAAACTGCAGAAACTGTTTCAAGAAGACTACTATTCATCACGGCTGAAAGCGTACACGTTCTCTGGTCTCGTCACGTCAGGACCGTGGTTGATTGTCATTTTGGTCGTCGGGACGATTCAATGGTTGGCGTTTCAAATGCCGATGCTGTCGCTGGAGGAACGGACGATTTTCATGCTGTCTGTGTCTTACGCCTTCATCTTTTCGCAAATCGTCTTCAGTTTTCAACAACTTGTCGTGACGCGTTACGTCGCCGACTTGTTTTATGAGAAGAAGGCGCATGAGATTTTCCCGGTCTTTACCGGTATGTTGAAAGTGACGATGCTCGCAGCAGTCATCATGTACAGCATCTTTTGGATGATCTCACCGCTCGATTTTGTGTATAAGCTCGTCTTGTTCGTCTTATTCATGACGATCAACGTCATTTGGGTCATGTTCTTGTTTTTGAGCGCGGCCAAGTTTTATCAGGCGATCGCATACAGCTTTTTGCTCGGTGGTTTCATCGCGGTCGGCGGCGTGTTCTTGATTAGCCGCATCATGGCAGACCCGACGAGCCTAGAGCTGTTGACCGGCTTCACCGCTGGGATGATCGTGACATTATTCGGATTATTCTTTGCGATGTTGCGGACGTTCCCGCTCCGCTACGCCACGAGAGAGTTCTCTTATTTCCGTTACTTTGATCTCTACCCCGACTTGTTCGCGATCGGCGTCTTGTACGTCCTCGGGATTTGGGTGACGAACTTCATCATCTGGTTCGGTGAGGGACGGATGGTCGTCGCTGATTCGTTCGTGTTTAATCCGTACTACGACACGGCCGTGTTTTGGTCGTACTTGACGATTATCCCGACTCAGTTGCTGTTCGTCGTCGCCGTCGAGACGAGATTTTATGAACGGTACCGTACGTTTTATGGGCTCATCAATTACGGAGGGGCACTCCATCAAATCGACAAAGCGAAACAGACGATGACGACCGTCTTGAAAAATGAGTTGATTCGCCTCGGCCGGAGTCAAGGCGTCGTCACACTGTTTGCGGTGCTCATGGCCGGTGTCTTCGTCGGTTGGATCGGCGTACCAGAGGAAGTTGGGCAAATCTTCCGGATGACGACACTTGCCGCGTTCGCGAATGCGATGATTCTCGTGTTGACGCTACTGTTGCTCTACTTCGAAGATCGGCGTGGTGCGCTTCTCGTCAACTTGTCGTTTTTCACGTTCAACGCTTTGTTCACGATGCTGTTGCTTCCGCGAGGCATCGATTGGTATGGCGTCGGTTTTGCAGTCAGTACGACGATCACGTTCTTTATCGCCGGCCTCCGTTTGATTTACTTCATGGGCAAAGTCGATTATTACGTGTTTGCCTCTTCGAATCGGCGTAAACTCGGAACGGAACGGTTCTCCAATATGGGAAGTATGTTGAACCGCCGCTTCTCACGTTGAAGGGTTCCTATTTCATCAAAAGATTGGTATGATGTGACCGAAGACGACCGAATTTCATAATGTTTGCCACTAGGGGAGTCGCATGACGCGGCTGAGATGGACGAGGTCCAGACCCTTTGAACCTGATCTAGTTCACGCTAGCGTAGGGAAGTGGGCGAAATGACTTGTCTCACACTCTGTGTATGTCCGACGCCGCTTCCGTTATGGGAGGCGGCGTCTTTTTTCATACAACAAAGGGGGAGACGGAAATGACGTTCACACAACAAATCCGACAAGAGGCGGATGCTTTGTTCCAAGCGAGTTTTGACCACCCGTTCGTTCAAGCACTAGGTGAGGGGACGCTCGACGAGGCGAAGTTTCGCCACTACGTCCTGCAAGACTCGTACTATTTGAACCAGTTCTCAAAAGTGCAGGCGAAGGGAGCGATTTTATCGCACGACATGGAGCTGTCGAGCCGATTTTTGACGCATGCCCTACACACGATTGAAGCCGAACACGCGTTACACCGTGAGTTCTTTACGATGCTTGACGTGACCGAAGAAGAAAGACGTGGGTTTGAGCCGGCACCGACCGCATACGCATACGCGATGCACATGCAACAAGCCGGACCGACGCTCGGGGATGTGCTCGCGGCGATTCTGCCGTGTTACTGGGTGTATTACGAGATCGGGGAACGGTTGAAAGACGCGAAGCCGGAGCATCCAATCTATACGGCTTGGATTGCCACGTACGGGTCGGAATGGTTCCGTGAACTCGTCGAAGAGCAGATTGACCGTCTCGATTTGTTGGCCGAACAGGCGACCGAAGTCGAGCGCACCCGTTATCGTCAATCGTTCTTGAAGAGCTGTTACTATGAAGTGGCGTTTTGGCAGATGGCGTGGACGCTTGAGACGTGGGACGTCCCGGTGGAGGTGAGCCGATGAAGCGCGATTTATGGGACAAAGTCCGGGCCGAGCGACCGCTCATCCATAACATCACGAACATCGTCGTCGCGAACTTTTCAGCGAACGGTCTGCTCGCCGTCGGCGCGTCACCGGTCATGGCGTCCGCTGTCGAGGAAGTGGCGGAAATGGCTACAGTGAGCGATGCGCTCGTATTGAACATCGGAACGCTCGATGCATCGACCGAAGCGACGATGATTCGGGCCGGGCAAGCGGCAAACGCTGCGGGACGTCCCGTCGTTTTCGACCCGGTCGGTGTCGGCGCGACATCGTTTCGGCGTCAAGTGGCGACCACGATCCTCGCACAGGTGCAAGTGACCGTCATTCGTGGCAACGCCGGTGAGATGGCGACACTGATTGACCGAACGGCCCACACGCGAGGGGTCGATGCCGGGGAAGCGTTGCATGACGTGACACACATCGCGCGCGAGGCGGCCAAGCGGTATCGCTGTGTCGTTGCCGTGACCGGAGAGACGGATGTCGTCAGTGACGGGGACGTGACGATTGAAATCAAAGGAGGGACCGAAGTGATGACACGGACGACCGGGACCGGCTGTTTGCTCAGTGCGGTCGTCGGCGCATTTCTTGCGGTCGAGTCCGACGCGATGACCGCGACGTCGACGGCGCTCGCCGGATACGCCCGCTGCGGGGAACTCGCGACAATGCGTGCCGAAGGGTCGGGCGATTTCCCGATCCACTTCTTGAACGAACTCGGTAAGATGACCGCGGTCGAACTACCGAGCGACCGGATCGAGGTGGTATCATGAAGCGCACACAAGTGTTGACGATCGCCGGTTCCGACTCAGGCGGCGGCGCCGGCATTCAAGCCGACTTGAAGACGTTCCAAGAGCTCGGTGTATTCGGCACGAGCGTCTTGACGGCAGTCACGGCTCAAAACACACGAGGTGTGCATGGCGTTGAAGCGGTCTCGGCCGAACTGCTCGCGCAACAACTCGATGCGATCGGTTCCGATTTTTCAATCGAGGCGTGCAAGACCGGGATGTTGTTCGATGCGAGCCGAATCGAGACCGTCGCTTCCGGCGTGAAGCGGCATGCGTTCAAACAGCTCGTCGTCGACCCGGTCATGATCGCAAAAGGTGGGGCGTCCCTGCTTCAAGACACAGCCGTCGACGCGCTCAAGACGTCCTTGCTGCCGCTCGCGACGGTCGTCACGCCGAACGTGCCGGAAGCGGAGGTGTTGACGGGTTTGACGATTCGTTCATTTCAAGACCGTTTTGAGGCTGCGGAACGGATCTTGTCACTAGGCGCGAAGGCGGTCGTCTTAAAAGGGGGACATCTCGAAGGGGAACGTGCCGAAGACCTCGTCTTGACGGCGTCAGAGGCTTTCCTCGTCTCGGCACCTCGTATCCAGACGTTTGACACGCACGGCACCGGGTGTACGTTCTCGGCGGCGCTTACGGCCGAGCTCGCCAAAGGTCGTCCGATCATCGAGGCGACCGTGACGGCGAAGCGGTTCATCCAAAGCGCGATCGCGCACGGTCTCGATATCGGTGCCGGACATGGGCCGACGAACCACTGGGCGTACGGCACGTATGGAGAGGAGGGTGTGACGCTTGAAACGATCACGACAAGCCGGGCTCGCTGAACGGCTAGAGCTTTACTTCATCTGTGGGACGACGAACACGAAAGATATCTTCCGGACGGTCGAGACGGCACTCCAATGTGGCGTTACATGTTTCCAATTTCGCGAAAAAGGAAAAGAGGCACTGTATGGAGATGAAAAAGAAGCGGTGGCCCGAGCGTTGTTTCAACTTTGTCGCACGTACGGTGTGCCGTTTATCGTAAACGACGACGTCGACTTGGCATTGAAACTCGATGCGGACGGGGTACATGTCGGTCAAGAAGATGTGTCAGCCCATCGCGTCAGACAGATGATCGGGGCAGACAAATGGCTCGGGGTTTCGGTGCATTCGCTCGAAGAAGCGGCGACGGCCATCGAGCATGCGGACTACGTCGGCATCGGACCCGTCTTGCCGACGGACTCGAAAGAGGACGCCGGTGAAGTGAACGGCACGACGCTCATCCGTGAAGTGCGGGCGGCGTATCGGGAGCTCCCGATCGTGGGGATCGGGGGCATTCGGCCTGAGCACGTCGAAGAGATTCGACGTGACGGGGCCGACGGGGTCGCCATCATCTCGGCCATCGCTTCGGCGCCGGACGTGGCAGCAGCCACACGACGTTTCAAGTGTCTCTGAATTCGATTCGAGGAGGAAGACAGATGAACGTATTTGTAATTGGTGCAAACGGACAGATTGGGAAACAGCTCGTCGAACGCTTACATGAGGAAGGTAAGCATGACGTGACGGCGATGGTACGAAAAGAAGAACAGCTTGAGGATTTTAAAAACAAGGGCTATCAGGCCGTGCTCGGTGACCTTGAAGGCGATGTCGCGAACTTGACGGACGCTATCGGCAACGCCGACGTCGTCGTGTTCGCAGCCGGTTCTGGCGGGAACACCGGAGCCGATAAGACGTTGTTGATCGATTTAGACGGCGCAGCGAAAAGCATCGAAGCCGCGAAACAACGAGACGTGAAGCAATTCGTCATGGTGAGCGCGTTGAAAGCGGAAGACCGTTCGGCATGGCCGGATGAGATGAAACCGTATTACGTCGCGAAACATCACGCGGACCGCCTGCTCGAAGAGAGCGGATTGACATACACGATCGTTCGTCCAGGTGCGCTCACGGATGACGCCGGCACCGGGAAAGTGAAGACGGGTGACGTGTCGACCGGTGAAGTTCCACGCGCCGACGTGGCGGCTTTCCTCGCCCATGTGATCGGACATGATGCGGCTTACAACAAAGCGATCGACCTCGTCAAAGGTGACACGGCGATCGAAGACACACTATAACAGGTACGAACGGACTTTGTTCCGTTCGTTTTTTTTTTTTGGAATGTGCCCTTTGGCTCGATAAAGGAAACGAAACGTCCGATAGAGAAAATATAGACGTATCTGTCTTGAGAAAGGGGTCTATCCATGACAGCACTGTTTACGTACATGGTCGTTTATCTTCTTCCGGCCTTTCTGCTCAGCCATCTCGCGCTAGATGTGTTGCTTCGAAATCCTAGACGAGTCGAACATCGGCTGCTCAGTCTGTTCGTTTTTGGTTATGCGATGCTCTTCATGGCAGAGTTCGGGCGCCACTTGTCGCCGATTGAGCTCAGTCCGGCCTTCGTGACGTACTGGTTCGGAAACGCTGGGATTTTGATTTTTGTATGCTCGGTCCACTTTATCTTTAAAGTGACCGGTGTCGGAGCCAGACTTCCGAAATGGCTCTACCCATATGTCCTTTATTTACCGCTCATTCCGGTCGCCTTGACGTTCATCCGTCAAGAGAACATCATCAACAGCCAACGGTTCGACCAAGTCGGGATTTGGCTATACCCCGAGTTCAACGCCTCGTATTTGATCACGATGACAATCGGGAACGTGTTCCACTTTCTCATCGTCCTTTTGCTTATCTATGCACTCAAACGAGCAGAACGAACCGAGCATCAGCGTGTTCTGAGGATGCTCATTTGGACGGCACTCGCCGTCCTCGTCTGGGACATCGTGTTCGGTTATTTCCAATTCCGCGGTGTCATGCCGCCGTACGGTTATATGTATGGAGGTCTCGTGTGGGCCGTCGCGCTCGTCGTGGCGATGAATCGCCTCGACTTTTTGGCCTCGTACGCGAAACGATACGGGACGCTCTACAATTTGAACCCGTCCGCGATTTTGCTCGTCGATGACACCGGGCGAATCGAGAGCGCCAACCCGGCCGCCCGGATGTTGTTCCATACGGTCCGGGTCGTCAACGAACGTTTCGTCGACTTGTTGCCGGAGAAAAAGCGGGAAGAGTGGTGTCATCATTACCGCCAGCACTTCCAAGCACAAAAGAAATTTCTCGAGTTCGAGACGAAGATTCAAACGAAGACGGGGCAAGAGCGTTATGTCGTCATCGATGGCGACTTCGTCTATATCGATCAAAAAGTCCACGGCATGATCCTCATCCGGGACGTGCACTCGTTCAAAGAGGCCGAACAGACGATTCGCTTTTTCGCGTATCACGACCCGCTCACGAAACTCGCCAACCGCCGTGCGTTTTATGAGCAAGCCGATCAAGCATTGCTTCAAGCGGACACACTTGCCCTCATCATCCTCGACCTTGATGGGTTCAAAGGCATCAACGACACGTACGGTCATCAAGTCGGCGATGAGTTCCTCATTCATCTCGGGACGGTGCTCGAATCGGTCACACCGGAAAACGGTCTGGCTTCCCGGGTCGGCGGCGACGAGTTCTACATCTTCTTGACAGATGTGACAGAGCCTCGTCTCATCGATTTTGTCACACGGCTGCAACGGACGCTCAGCGAGGAGTCGTTCTTGCTCGGACGGCAATCGATCCCGATTCGGGCGAGCATCGGTGTGAGTCTCTCTCCGGGGCAAGGGGTCGACCTCGATACGCTCATTCATAAAGCCGATCAGGCGATGTATCAAATCAAGCAAGACGGCAAGAACGACTACGCGATTTATGACGACGTGTTACACGGTCCGAAATAACGGGAACAGACTCACGATAACCCGTTACAAGGAGGAGATGGCATGTCAGAGAAACCGTTAGTGACAATGCGCGCTGAAGGAGAATCGACCGGGGTGAAGACGACGGTGCACGTCCGTGACTTGGCTCCGTTCATCGTCGATGAACCGGAGCGGCTCGGCGGCACCGACGCCGGACCGAACCCGCTCGAGTATTTACTTGGTGCCTTGTCGTCGTGTACGACGATCATGATCGCCTACGTCGCCCAGGACCAGAACTTTGACTATGATGGTGTGACGTTCGTGACCGAAGGGACACTCGACCCGCGCGGCTTCCAAGGCGTCGAAGGGGTGCGGACGTATTTTGAGAACGTACACGTCAACATCGTGCTCGAAACGGTCGAATCGGATGAACGGATTGCGGAGCTTCAAAAAGGTGTCGAGGCGAGGTGTCCGATCCACAATTTGATGCACGCGGCCGATGTCGACATCACGGCGACGTGGACGCGAAAGTAAAGACGGGGCCAGCCCGTCTTTTTTGTGGATGATAAAGGAATCCCCGACCCCGACCACGAACAGCATAGAGACGCAGGGAGGGGGAGCGGATGAACGTCCAACCGATGACAGACGAAGACGCCCGCGCGATTCAAACGTGGACGTACGAAGCACCATATGATTTTTATAACCAGACTCCTTCTGAGGCAGGCATCAAGGAACTGATGGCTTATCAAGCTGTTCATGAAACAGGTGAACTGATCGGCTTTTATTGCCTCGGGCGGTACGCCCAAGTGCCGAACGATACATACGTGTACGACGATACGCACATCGACCTCGGTCTCGGCATGCGTCCGGACTTGACCGGGCAAGGCCGCGGACGCCGTTTCCTCGATGCGGTGCTGTTTGAGGCGAAACGGGCCGAGAAGCCCGTCCGGCTCACCGTCGCGTCGTTCAACCGACGAGCCGTTCGGCTGTACGAGGGCGCCGGCTTCCGGCAAATCGCATCATTTGAGAAAGGCACGACCCGCTTCCTCATCATGGTGAACTGATCAACCGTATTGACGTTGATGGGCTTTCTTTCGTTTCAAATAGTCCTCGTCGGCCCGGATTTGATCCCAGCGCTCTTTGAAGATGCGGGCCGACTCGGCTTTTTCTTCATCGATCTCACGCTCGTGGATATCGCCGTCGTCTTTGTATTTGCGTCCGCCTTTGTAGTTGGCGTAGCGACGGGCCCGCGTATAGCCCATCTGAATGAACTTGCGGGCCATGTCCATGCCGACGAAATCATCGTTCTTCCGGTAAGTTTCAAACAGCTCCATGATCTCGTCCGCCGATTGTGTCGCGATGTCCGGTGTCTTGAAGCGCCAGTGGGGCAGAATCTCGCTTTTGTAAGGTTCGACGAGGAGCACCCCTTGTTCACCGCGGCCGACACGATATAGTTCGGGCTGTTCCCGAAAGTCGATCGTATCAAAATCTAAATCATAATCAAATGGCATCGTCATCCCTCCTCTGTTCAATCCATTCCCTGAACGAGTAAGAGAAAAACGATGAGAAGGAGTACAAGATGATTCAACTAGAGACAGAACGTTTGCGGCTTCGCGCGTTTCACCTCGATGACGCGGAGGCGATGTATCCGTACGCGAAAGACGACCGGGTCGGTCCGAACGCGGGATGGGCGCCCCACCAATCGATCGAGGAGACACGCGATGTCATTCGAATGTTTCAAGCCGATCAAGACGTATGGGCCATCACGCTGAAAGAGACGGATGAGGTCATCGGGACGATCGGTTTACACGACCGGCGACCGGACCCAAATATTCAGCACGAGGCGCAGCGTGAGATCGGTTACGTATTGAATCCGACATATTGGGGACAAGGCTACATCCCGGAAGCGGTGCGCGCGATGTTGCGCCACGGGTTTGAAGATCTTGGACTCGAGCGCATCTGGTGCGGTCATTTTGACTTCAATGACCAGTCCCGGCGCGTTGTCGAGAAATGTGGATTCGTCTTTTCGTTCACGACGTCGCAACAACTGACACGGCTCGACGGCCGGACGGTGGCAAGTCTCGTTTACGTCATCACAAAGGAAGACTATATGAACCGCTTGGCTCTGTGATGAGTCACGCGGTTTTTTTTCGGAAAATAATGCTTGATATGTAACCGGTTACACATTATGATGTGATTGTAAGCGTTACCAAAAAGGGGGTGTGGAGATGGCGACAATTAAGCAAGTGGCGAAACAGGCGAACGTCTCGGTCGCGACGGTATCACGTGTCATGAACAACAACGGCTACGTGAGCGCGGAAGCACGGGCCGCCGTCGAGCAGGCCATCGCCGACCTCGATTACGCACCGAACCGTGTCGCACGGTCCTTATTTACAAAGACGTCCGGGTTGATCGGCTTGATCATGCCCGATATCACGAACCCGTTCTTTCCCCAGTTGGCACGTGCGATTGAGGATGTGGCCAACCGGCACGGGTATCAAGTCGTCCTGTGCAATACGGACGAGCAGTTAGAAAAAGAACAGTCGTATCTCATCGCCTTGCAGACGATGCACGTCGACGGGTTGATCATCACGACGAACCATTCGGACAATCCGAACTATGAAAAACTCGACTTGCCGATGGTGGCGCTCGACCGAATCGTGAAATCGGGGATTGATGCCGTCATCTCGGACGGTTATGAAGGCGGGCGGCTCGCGGCAGAAGCGCTCATCGCATCCGGTGCGACGAGGCTCGCCCATATCGGGGGACCTGAGCAACTGCAGACGGTGAAGCGCCGGACCGATGGCTTTGTCGATGTGGCCGGCGACCAAATCGTCGGGATGACCCGATCGAGCTTCGCGTTCAAAGACGCGCTCGTCGCGGCGCAGTATCTGTTTGACGAACATTGGCCGTTTGACGGCGTCTTCGCCGCCAATGATGTCATCGCCGCAGCGGTGCTTCAAGAAGCGGTCCGGCGAAACGTCCGCGTGCCAGAAGAGTTACAAGTAATCGGATACGACGGCATCGAGCTCGGCGAGATGACGTCCCCGCCGCTCACGACGATTTCGCAACCGATCTATGAGATGGGTCGACTCGCGACAGAGCGGCTGCTCGATTTGATTGAGAAGAAAGACACTGCGCCAAAAGAAATTTTATTGCCGGTCACCTTAACGGAGCGGCAGACGACGAAACGGAAGGGGCAAGACAGATGAAGCGAATTGTAGTGATCGGAAGCATCTCGATGGATTTGGTCGTCACGACGGACAAACGTCCGCTCGCCGGAGAGACGGTCATCGGGAACACGTTTCAAACGGTCCCGGGCGGAAAAGGCGCCAATCAGGCGGTCGCCGCCGCACGACTAGGCGGTACGGTCGAAATGGTCGGATGTGTCGGCGACGATGCGTTCGGCACGAGCATCCGCCAAAACTTTGAGACGCATCGTGTCGGCACACGTCACTTGCAGACGGTTGGGGAAGACGTGACCGGCACGGCGCATATCGTGCTTGCCGAAGGCGACAACTCGATCGTCGTCGTCCAGTCAGCGAACAAGCACGTCCGTTTCACAGAGGGAGAACTCGACGCACTGCTCGACAGCGAGACGCTCGTCTTGTTGCAACTCGAGATCCCGCTTGAGACGGTCGAACACGTAAGTTCCTACTGTCGGAAACACAACATCCCGGTGCTGTTGAATCCGGCGCCGTCGCAACCGCTCACGGCAGAACTGCTCGACAACGTGACGTATGTGACACCGAACGAACACGAGTGCCGTGACTTGTTCGGGGACGTGCCAATCGAGGACGTGTTGCGCCGATATCCAAACAAATTGCTTGTGACAGAAGGGGTCAGAGGGATTCGCTTCTTCGATGGTGAGACGATTCAACACATTCCGGCCATCCGCGCGGACGTCGTCGATACGACGGGCGCTGGCGACACGTTCAACGGCGGGCTCGCGGTCGGCCTCATCGAAGGCCATACGCTACTCGAGGCGGCGCGGTTTGCCGTCGTCGCATCAGGCATGAGCGTAGAAGGGTTCGGCGCCCAAGGCGGGATGCCGACACGAGACGAAGTTTTGATGCGATTGGAGCGAGTGTGATGAAGAAATTAGGTATTTTGAACAGTCACTTGACGAAAGTATTCGCCGATCTCGGCCATACCGATAAAGTCGTCATCGCCGACTGCGGATTGCCGATTCCGAATGGGGTCGAACGCGTCGATTTGGCGCTCCGACTCGGGGAACCTTCGTTTCTCGATGTGTTGGACGCGGTCGAGGCGGATATGGTCATCGAACAGATCACGGTCGCCGATGAGGTGTTCACGGAAAATGAGGCAATCGCCAAGGCGTTGACCGAACGGTTCGACACGGTAAAGACGTGTTCGCATGAGGACTTCAAACGGGAAGTCGCCACGGCTAAAGTCGTCATCCGCACAGGAGAGGCGACACCATACGCTAACGTCATCTTGCACGCGGGCGTCATCTTTTAAGGAGGGATTCGATGCATATCGAATTGAAACGCATCCATAAATCGTTCGGTCCGGTCAGTGTCTTGAAAGGTGTCGATTTCGAACTGTTGCCTGGTGAGATTCATGCCTTGATGGGGGAGAACGGGGCCGGGAAATCGACGCTCATGAAAGTGATGACCGGGCTTCACGCCCAGGATGAAGGAGAAGTCGTCATCGACGGTGCGGTCCGTCAATTCAAACATCCGAAAGAAGCGGAGCGGGAAGGCATCGCCTTTATCCATCAAGAGTTGAATATTTTGCCGGAATTGACCGTAACGGAGAACTTGTTTCTCGGTCGCGAGTTGACAGGGGCGTTCGGCGTCATCAAACAACAAGAGATGAAGCGTCGGGCACGTGAATATTTGGCCGAGCTGAACGTGTTCATGGAAGTCGATGAACTCGCGAAAAATTTATCGGTCGGGCAGCAGCAGATGATCGAGATCGCCAAGGCGCTCATGACGGACGCGAAAGTGATCGTCATGGATGAACCGACGGCAGCACTCACCGACCGCGAGATTCGTGCCCTGTTCGCGGTCTCACGGGCACTTCGTGACCAAGGTGTCTCCATCATTTACATCTCGCACCGAATGGAAGAGATCTTTGAACTGTGCGACCGGATCACCGTGCTTCGTGACGGGCTTTCGATCGGGACACATCGCATCGTAGACACGTCATTTGAAGAGATCGTCAAAGAGATGGTCGGCCGAGAGATTGGCGAGCGTTACCCGGATCGGACGGCGACGATCGGTGACGTCGTGCTCGAAGTCAATGGATTGATAGGTAACCGGTTCCACAATGTCTCGTTCGATGTCCGTGCCGGCGAGATCGTCGGATTCTCCGGGCTCATGGGGGCCGGGCGCACGGAAGTGATGCGCGCCTTGTTCGGGGCGGACCGGGCGAAAGCTGGCGTCGTCAAACTGAACGGAAAAGAAGTGCGCATCAAGAAGCCTGCTGACGCCATTGCTCACGGCATCGCTTTCTTGACGGAAGACCGCAAAGGCGAAGGGTTGTTGCTCGACTTCTCGCTCCGAGAAAACCTCTCGCTCCCGACGCTCGATCGGCGAGCGAAAGGGACGATCATCTCACGGCAAGCGGAAGAAGAGTTCGCGGACGGCTATTTGAAAAAGCTACGTGTCAAACACCATTCGATGGAACAAAAAGTGAAGTCGCTCTCGGGCGGGAATCAACAAAAAGTCGTGCTCGGGAAGTGGCTCGGTGTTGAACCAGACGTCCTCATCCTTGATGAGCCGACGCGCGGTGTCGATGTCGGCGCCAAGAAAGAGATTTACACGATCATGAGCGAACTCGCCGAGTCAGGCGTCGCCATCATCATGGTGTCATCGGATTTACCGGAAGTGCTCGGGATGAGCGACCGCATCGTCGTCATGCGCGAAGGGGTCGTCACCGGGACGCTCGCGAAACATGAGGCGACACAAGAGCGCGTCATGACTTATGCGACAGGAGGACAGTAACATGGAATTGAAAGCAGCGACTGCATTAAACCGACCGCAAAAGCTCGGCTGGGGACAAAAGCTAGGTCCGTTGTTCGGACTGCTCGTCATCATCGTCGTCGTGACGGCGCTTGAGCCAGGGTTCCTTTCGCTCAACAACATCTTTAACGTCTTACGCCAAGTATCGATCAACGCGCTCATCGCGTTCGGGATGACGTTCGTCATCTTGACGGGGGGGATCGACTTGTCGGTCGGCTCGATTTTGGCGCTCTCGTCGGCGTTCGTCGCCGGGATGATGGTCGATGGGCAACACGCCGTCATGGCGATCGCACTCGGATTGATCGCCGGGGCGTTACTCGGGGCGTTCAACGGGGCCGTCATCACGTATGGGAAAGTGGCGCCGTTCATCGCGACGCTTGCCACGATGACAATCTATCGGGGGATGACGCTCGTCTATACGGACGGTCGTCCGATCACGGGGCTTGGTGACTCGACGTGGTTCGAGATGCTCGGCCGCGGCTACTTCTGGATTATCCCGGTACCGGCCGTCACAATGTTGATCGCGTTCGGGGTGTTGTACTTCATCTTGAAGAAAACGACGTTCGGTCGTCATACGTACGCTATCGGTGGCAACGAGGAAGCCGCGAAGCTGATGGGAATCGGCGTCAACAAAGTGAAAGTCATGATTTACTCATTATCCGGCATGCTCGCCGCACTCGCCGGCATCATCTTGACGTCACGTCTGAACTCGGCGCAACCAACAGCCGGGACGTCATATGAGCTCGATGCGATTGCAGCCGTCGTCCTCGGGGGGACAAGTTTAGCTGGCGGTCGCGGATGGATTGTCGGGACGCTCATTGGAGCGCTCATTATCGGAACGTTGAACAACGGCTTGAACTTGCTCGGGGTCTCATCGTTCTTCCAACTCGTCGTCAAAGGTGCCGTCATCTTGTTCGCGGTACTACTTGATCGAAAACAAAATGCGTAATCATCGAAAGGGGAAACGTAAGATGAAAAAATGGACAGCTTGGCTACTCGTATTGACGATGGTCCTCATGGCGGCATGCTCGACGGAACAACCTGGGTCGAGTTCGGAGCAGGAGACGAAAGATGGGGACTTTAAAATTGGTCTCTCGATCTCAACGTTGAACAACCCGTTCTTCGTGGCATTGAAAGACGGTGCGGAAGAACAAGCGGCTGAACTCGATGCCACACTTACGGTCGCAGATGCACAAAACGATGCGGCGAAACAAGTGAGTGACGTCGAAGACATGATTCAAAAAGGCATGGACTTGATTCTCATCAACCCGACGGACTCTGAAGCGGTCGGAGCCGCTGTCCAAAGTGCGAACGACGCGGGTATCCCGGTCATCACGGTCGACCGGAACGCCGAGTCAGGTGAGGTCGTCGCTCACGTCGCGTCAGACAACGTCGCCGGCGGGAAGCTTGCGGGCGAATACATGGTCGAACTCGTCGGGGAAGGCGGAAAAGTCGTCGAACTCGAAGGGATTCCAGGAGCTTCGGCGACGCGTGACCGCGGTCAAGGGTTCAACGAGGCGATCGATGGAAAACTCGACGTCGTCGCGAAACAATCGGCCAACTTTGACCGGGCCCAAGGCTTGACGGTCATGGAGAACATCTTGCAAGACAATAAAGACATCGTGGCCGTGTTCGCACATAACGATGAGATGGCACTCGGTGCCGTCCAAGCGCTCAACAGCGCTGGGATGAGCGATGTCAAAGTCATCGGCTTCGATGCGACGGACGACGCCGTCAAAGCGGTCGAGGACGGAACGATGGCCGCGACGGTCGCGCAAAAGCCGACGGAGATTGGGAAGCTCGGCGTGGAAGCTGCCGTCAACTACTTAAAAGGGGAGACGGTCGAAGAAAGCATCCCGGTCGACCTCGAATTGATCAAGTAACGTAGAAAGCCGCCGCATCTATATGCGCCGGCTTTTTTTCATGCTTGTTCGATAGGGTGGAGCGACCGGACGACTTCGTCTTTAACCGTCACGCCGCTCGCTTCGAGCTCGGCGATTTTGTCGGCGAACTGAGGCAAGTGGTCTTTGTGCGCGATTAAGAGTTCGTCGAGCACGCGTTTCGCGGTCTCCCCGCTCGGGATGAGCGGATTGAGAATGAACGCTTGGAGCGCGAGGCAATAGTCGCCCGTCACGGCCGCCTCCTCGACGCACAGCTCCATGTTCTTCATCACGTGGAGCCAGCCTTTCTCGGCGGGAGCGAGCGCGCCGAATGCGATCGGTTTCGCCCCGGTCGCCCCGATATAGGCGGACACTTCGACGACATCGTCCGGGGCAAGGTCAGGGACGGCCCCATTGTTTTTCGTCGAGACGACGATGTGTGTGTTCTTGTTCGCATAGATCGATGCGATCGTCTCGCACGCCGCGTCCGAATAGTGGGCGCCGCCACGTTTGGACAGTTGCTCGGGCTTGTGGTCGAGGTGTGGGTCTTTATACAGTTCGAACAGCTCCGCTTCCGTCTGCTTCACTTGTTCGGCCCGTGTGCCGACAGCCGGGTCTCGGTACTCCTCGAGCATATGGGAGAGCATCTCCTCGGCGCGGTAATAGTAACGATGGTAACCGCATGGGATCATGTTCATCTGCTGCAACTGCTCTTTGAAGAACGGCATGTCGTGAATGTTCGCCGGGATGCCTGAATCCCCGTCAACCATCTTGTCGATGATGTCACGCGTGACGTCTGTCCCGTTCGAGTCATGGACACGGTGCCAGTGGAAGTGGTTCAATCCGGCGAACGAATACGTCAGTTCTTCCGGTTTCTTGCCGATCAGTTCCGGCTCGGCCATCATCGCGTTGACCGGGACGTTGCAAAGTCCGATGACTTTGTCCCATCTCCCGTAACGGATGATGGCGTCTGTCACCATGCCGCTCGGGTTCGTGAAGTTGACGAGCCACGCGTCCGGACAGAGTTGTTCCATGTCTTCGACGATGTCGAGGATGATGGGAATCGTCCGGAACGCTTTTAAGATGCCGCCGGCCCCGTTTGTCTCTTGCCCGACCATGCCGTACGAGAGCGGGATGCGTTCATCTTTGATGCGGGCGTCGAGCAAGCCGACACGGAACTGGGTCGTGACGAAGTCGGCGTCTTTCAAGGCTTCTTTCCGGTCGAGCGTGAGATGTACGGTGACGTCATAAGGTGAGGCGTCCCACATCCGTTGGGCCATCTGCCCCACAATCTCGAGCTTCTCTTTCCCAGCTTCGATATCGACGAGCCAAATCTCACGGATCGGCAACTCTTCGTAGCGTTTGATGAATCCTTCCATCAATTCTGGTGTGTAACTGCTGCCGCCTCCGATTGTGACGAGCTTGATTCCGGTTGTCATGTCAATTTCCTCCTTGTTGATTCACAAAAAATAAAACAGAAGTGTAAATGAAATAGGTGTAACTAAGCTTCTCATTCAGTATAAAATAAAGAAAAATAGAGACAATACGATTGGAGATAAGTCCGAAAGCGTTTACAAACAAATACAATTGTATATTTATTTTTGTGAATTTCATTTACAGGAGGCGTCGTCATGTTGTTGACCGAGAAATTAAAACAAGATTTATTCTCGCCGTCTGAGCGAAGCGTCATCGATTATTTATTTGAACAGCGGGAACACATCTCCACGAAAACGATGAAGCAAATCGCAGAGGCGACGTATACGCATCCATCGATCCTTAGCCGAATCGCCGAGAAGCTCGAGGTCTCGGGTTGGCTCGAGTTGAAGACTGTGTTTTTAGAGGAGATCGACTATTTGAATCGTCATTTCTCAGACGTGGATGCCAACTACCCGTTTGCGGCTGAGGACGGGTTGATGACGGTGGCGAACAAAGTGGCGGCGTTGAAGCAGATGACGATTGAAGACACGTTATCGCTCCTTGACCATGAGGCGTTCGAGCAAGCCGTCACGATGTTGCATGAGGCTAGGCATATTAAAGTCTTTTCAATCATTCATAACTTGCTACTCTGTCATGACTTCAAGTCCAAAATGAACCGCATCGGCAAGCAAGTCACACTTTGTGAGGTGGACGCCGAGTTCGAGGCGGCAAATGCAGACGAAGCAACGTGTGCGCTCCTCATCTCCTATACAGGTGAGAGTGATTACACGGTCGGTCTCATCCCATATTTAAAACGACGCGACGTCCCGGTGCTCGCCTTGACGAGCCTCGGGGAGAACGCCATCTCGCATGAGGCGGATTGCACACTCCGGTTGACGACGCGTGAGCGGCTCTATTCAAAGATCGGCAGCTTCACCTCGAACGATTCCATCCATTGCCTGCTCGATTTCTTGTATGCGGGTGTGTTTGCGAAAGACTACGAGGAGAATCTCAAGTATAAGATTCAAATCTCGAAAAAGTTCGATCACCGGAAAAGTTCGAGCGAAATCATGCAAGAAAAAGAGCATCCGTTCACGTGAACGGATGCTCTTTGCGGCGCAGATAGATGAGATAACCGACGAATAGACCGAGACCAAGCAAACTGAGTGCGGTCGTGACGGTGAAGAACGGGGGACGATACGTCAATTCGACATCGTTTCGTCCTTCATCGAGCAGGATCGCGCTGAACGCGTAGTTCGCCTGTAAGACGTCGTGCTTTTCTCCGTTGACGCGAGCGCTCCATCCTCGTTCGAACGGGACGGGGAGAACGGCGTATGTCTCAGGGCGGGCATCCTCGACCGTGAAGTCGAGGTCGGGACCGTCCCACGTGACCGGGATGTCCGGGCGAGCATCCGCCTCGTCAAGCGCGGACTCGAGCGTCGAATAATCTTCCCATTCGACGGTCACGTCTTCGAGCGCGTACGTTCCTTCCGGAAGACGCAACGGCACACGCTCGGATAGAGGGGTGCGAAGCGTCATCGAGGTGAGGTCGGTCCGATAAATCGAAGCCTCGGGCTTTCGGGTCGTCCGGTAACCGCCGAGCTGGATGAAGAAGCCGTCACCCTCAAGCTTCCGGATATTGAAGGAGACGTATAGGTCGCCTGTCGCCGTCGCCGGGACGTCAGGAATCAAGTCGAGTCCCCCTTCATCGGAAGTGACACGAAGCGTATCATCGTCGAGCGCGGCATCGACACCTTCTGTCGTGAAGTCGATCGATTGGGCCGGGGTCGGCGTTTCGTTTCCAGCTTCTAAGATGACACCCGAGAGCATCGCCTGTTCGCGCGTCAACATCGAGGCGTCGTCAAGCTCGGCTTGACGATATGTGGACGTCGTCGTCCGAACGAACGGGAGCCGTGTCTCGCTCTCGTAGACGGCGTAACGTTCCGTCTCGGCGAGCAAGTTGAACCCGTAAGGTGCTTCGCTCGACACGTTTTGGTTACGCATCCAGTAAGGGCTCGACAACAAGTGGTGCAAGTTCGCGCGATTGCCGAGCGTACCGTAGCGGCTCACACTTTCCCGCAACATATCAATCTCGAGGTCGCTCCAATAGAGCGTCAGCAAATTCCCGTTCAAAATGCTTGAATAAAGACTCGTGCCGAGGAACGACTGGACGATTGGGGTGTTGTTGCGCAAATGAACCATCCAATCGAGACGTTCGAGCGGTCCGGCTTCTTCTTTCACGAAATCAATTAACTCCCGCTGTTCGGCACTGTCGTAACGTGAGCTGTTCACGAACGCCTCGTTCGTGTTGACGATCGATTTGTCGTGAAGGATGAGCTTCGTATAGCCATTGAAGACGATGAGACATGATGCGATGAGGATGTAAGGTGCAAGTACCGGTTTCCACCAAAGCGACGCGACGGTGATGAGCATCAGCCCAAACATGACAAGACCGACCGGCCATGACGCGACATCCCCAAATAGACCGAGCAGGAGATAAAGCGAGACCGTCCCAGCTGCGGCGATGAGGAACGCGCGCGTCTCGAACCGCCACTGCGACAACCCGACCGCGACCGCACCGCCGATCGTGAAGCTCGCGAGGTATTCCCAGCGGAATTGCGGGGCCGAGAACCCGTTAAAGAAGCTGCCGACGTGAGGGCTGAAGTGGAGCACGATGAACAGGAGGCTCATCGACGAGAATAGCCGGAACGCGGTATGACGATAGAGTGGACGATAGAGCGCAAGCAGCACGAACGCTGCCGGAATGATTAAAATGGTGCTATCGTATAACACGTTATCGAGACGGAGCCACGGAATGTCATGTGCGAGTGACGGTCGTTCGTTCTGCAGAAAGCCGTAAGTGGCCGGAACGAACGCGAACGCGCTCAACAAGAGCGCGAGGACGCCAGATCCGCTATAGAGCATCCATTGGTGCCGACGTCTGAGCCGATCTTCCGGGAAGCGGATGAACTGGCGGAACAAGACATAGACGAGGACGAACACCAAATTGATGTAGGCGAAGTAAAAATTGTTGATGAGCATGATGGCACTGACAACGATGAACAAATCCGCCCGGCCGACCCGGATGATCCGCTCGAGCCCGATGACGAGGAGCGGCACCCATAAAAAGGCGTCCGCGAAAAACTCCCAAAACGTGACGTGCCGGATGTACATGACCGACACGCCGTACACGACAGCACCGGCAAACGCGTAAAGCGTCTGGACGTGAAAGAGTCGATACGCGTACGTCGTAAATAATAAAACGACAGCAAGGCGGACGACACTCACGACGAGGGCGAGCTGTAACCATAGTTCTAAGTCAGGATTGACGAGCCCGAGCGCATCGAACAACGAGACGACGGCGACTGTGAGCCAAAAGACGACTGACGTCGCGTAATAGTAGGCGAGCTGCGTGATGATCCCGCCGCCGAAGCCGAAGTCTTCCGCATAGACGAGGTTGCCTTTATGGAACGTCTCGTACAAGAAATGTTTGAACGGGACCATTTGCGATAATCCGTCGTTCGGTCCGGCGATGTAGCCGCCTTGTGATTGATAGTAGATGAAGAACGCATGGGCGACGATTGACACGAGAAATGCTGCGACGACGAGTATGACATTCTTCATACGGCCGATTGCTCGCGTTTTAAAATTTTACTCGTGACGATGAACGTCGCCGGCACGGCGATGAAGATGGCGAACAGCGGCGCGATCGATGTCGAGACATTGAGCTGTTCGACGAGTAAATAAATACAGACGGTCGTGACGGTGAAGTTGACGACTTGCGTCAACGGGAACTGTAAAAATTTACGTAACGTCGGTTTGACCTTGAACGTGAAATAGCTGTTCAAAAAGAAAGAGGCGACCATGCTGAGCGTGAACGCCACCACATGAGAGACCCCGTAGCCGACTTTCCAAACGTGATGAAACAACATGTACACCAAATAGTAATTGAGGGTGTTAATTCCCCCGATGACGATGAATCTTATAAACTCTGCCTTTCGCTTGTTCATTCACACTCTTCCTTTGCATATTGGTTTCTTGAATCAAATAAGCGGGACGCTGTTTCGTCTCGAAATAGATGCGTCCGACGTATTCGCCGATAATCCCGAGGCTGACGAGTTGGATGCCGCCGAGTAACAGGATCGCCGAGATGAGCGTGAAGTAACCCGGTGTCTCGACACCGTCTTGGATGATGCCGAACAGCGTGAACAAGATGTAGAGCATCGATAACATAAGGATTGAGACGCCCGTATAAAAGCAGAACCGGAGCGGTTTCGAGTTGAAGGAAATCAACCCGTCGATCCCGTAGTTGAACAACTGATTGAACGACCATTTCGTCTCGCCGTTTTGACGCAAGACGTTCTCATACGTGACGATTTTTTGCTCCATCCCGATCCAAGAGAACAATCCTTTCGAGAAACGGTGATTCTCGTTCATCCGTAACAGCGCGTCAATCGCTTCCCGACTTAGGAGACGGAAGTCGCCGACGCCGTCTTCAAGTTCAACGTCGACAATTTTATTGATCAGTTTATAGTACGTCTGCGACGCGAGTTTCCGGACCCCGCTCTCGCCGGTCCGGTCGCGCTTGGCGATGACTTGATCATATCCTTCTTCGTAACCCGCGATCATTTGAGGAATGAGGGCAGGGGGATGTTGCAAGTCGGTATCCATTAAAATGGCGGCGTCCCCGGTCACGTGTTGCAGACCAGCGAGGATTGCCGCTTCTTTTCCGAAGTTTCGTGAGAAGGAAACGTACCGGACTTCCGTGTGCCGATGCGCCAACTGTTTGATGGCGTCTAGCGTATTATCAGAACTCGCGTCATTGATGAACACGATTTCATAGTCATACGTGCTCCCCTCGAATTGCTCACGGATGGCTTCGAAGATAAGTGGAATGTTTTTTTCTTCGTTATAGGCGGGGAGAATAAATGAGATGACGTTCATAAAAAACACTCCTTTCTACACAGTTTGCGTACTACCTCTCTTCCCGCTCTGTTGACCACTCAAGCATCGTCCCACAGTTTCCCACAAAAAAATCCATCCGCGAGGGATGGATACAAGATTAATCGAGCGCGCGCAGCAAGGCGCGGACCGGGCTGCCGTCTCCTTTGACGATCGGGAGCGGGACGGCATTCAGTTCATAATCGCCTGGCGCGATATGGTCGAGGACGAGTCCTTCAAGAATATGGACGCCGTTTCGGGCGAGGGCATGATGCGCCGCCATGTCTTTGCTGTCGATCGCATCGACCGACGGCAAATCGAGACCGATCAAGTAAATACCGAGTTCACCGAGCCGGTCGGCGAGCGATGGGGTCAGTTCCGGGATTTGTGTCGGAAACACACGTTTATCCGGCCAGCCGTCTGTCTTTAAGATGAGCCGTTCCACTCCGGTCAAGTCGAAGCCGTCCAAGTCACTGGCCTCGATGCGGTCGTGTCCAGACAGGTGAATGACACGGGCGGGTCCGATATAGAGCCCGGGATCGAGGTCGATGACGCGTTTGCCGGCGTCATCAAAATGGAACGGCGCGTCAATATGCGTCCCGGCGTGGAGGCTCATCGTCACTTTTCCGACGTTGACCGAGCCGCTGTCGGCCATCGGCCAAGCGATCTCATAGCGAAACGGTGTGTCCCCAGGCCACGTCGTCGTCGCGTCTTCGAGCGGTTGTGATACATCAATCCAACTCATGCTGTCGCCTCCTCATAGTTTCGTCCGGACGGTCCAAAGCTCCGGAAAGAAGCGGTGGTCCAACACCCGTCGCAAATAGTTCACGCCAGACGAGCCGCCGGTTCCCATCTTTTGACCGATGATACGTTCGACCGTGGTCATATGATTGAAGCGCCACATCTGTTGTTGGCTGCCGATGTCGAGCAGTTTCTCGCCGAGCTCGTACAGGTCCCAGTACGTGTCGACGTCCCGATACACCTCGACCCACGCCGCTTCGACGCTCTCGTTCCATTCCCAATCCGTCGTCACGTCACGATCGAGGACGGATTGGTCGATGGCCAAGCCGCGACGATGCATCTCACGCACCGTCACGTCATAAATGCTCGGGGCATGAAGTGACGCCTCTAAAAGCGGATACAACGCCTCGTCATGGGCGTAGACGCTGAGCGTCCGTGCGTTCTTGAACCCGAGCGCGAACTCGATTTGCCGGTTTTGATACGATTGAAAACCGGACGACGATCCGAGCTTGTCCCGGAACTCGAGATACTCGGCCGGTGTGAGTGTGGCCAGCACGCCCCACGACTGGATGAGTTGTTGTTGAATCTTTGACACGCGGGCGAGCATCTTGAACGAGCGTTCGAGCTCTTCGTTCGCGATCGCGCTCGTCGCGGCGGTCAACTCATGCAAGATGAGTTTCATCCATAGCTCACTCGTCTGGTGGATGATGATGAAGAGCATCTCGTCGTGGTGGTCCGACAGGCGGTGCTGACTTGAAAGAATCGGGTCGAGCTGCAAATAGTCCCCGTATGACATGTCTTTTGAGAAGTCGGTTTGAATCGTCTTTTCGACTTTATGTTCAATTCGTTCACTCATCGTTTTTCCTCCTCACGCCACGACTTCGCGGACGTTCGCGAACGCCTCATATTCTTTGTCATCCATGATCGTCTTCAAAATTTGGACGACGTTATACACATCTGTGAACGTGTTGTAGAGCGCGACCGGGGCGAGCCGGATGATGTTCGGGGCGCGGAAATCCGGGATGACCCGGTGTTGTTTGAGCGCCTTGCAGATGCGGGCCGCCTTCGGGTGCTCGAGGCTGAGATGCGCGCCGCGAGCAGCTTCGTCACGCGGACTGCCGAGTACGAACCCGTGTGGACGCAATTCCGTCTCGACAAGGTCCATCATATACGTCGTCAAGGCGAGTGATTTTTCACGAATCGCCTCCATCCCGATTTCGTTGAACATCTCGAGCGCGCCGAGTTGCGGGGCGAGACTCAAGACGTGCGGCGTCCCGATTTGAAACGCTCCGGCATGATCGGCGGGCGTCATCGTGTGGTCCATGTCGAACTGTTTGTCTTTGCGTGAACCGAACCAGCCGGCAAGCCCTGGCGCCGTACCGAAATGACGCTCGTGAACGAACAGGCCGCCGACGCTTCCCGGTCCGCCGTTCAAATGTTTATAGTTGCACCAGTAGGCAAAGTCGACGCCCCAATCGTGAAACGCGTGCGGGATGGCGCCGACCGAATGACAGGCGTCAAAGCCGATCAAGATGTCACGCGCGTGGGCCGCTTTGGCGAGACGGGCCATGTCCAAAATCTGCCCGCTCCGATAGAGCACCGTCGGTAAGACGATGAGAGCGACGTCGTCCGTCATCGCGGCGATGATATCGTCTTCTCGCAAGTAGCGGCCGTCCGGGCTGTCGACTTGGATCAAATGCTCGGCCGGGTCGAGCCCGTGCAGTTCGAGTTGGCTCTTGAGCGCATAGATGTCTGAAGGGAACGTCAAAGTGTCGGCCAAGATTTTAGTCCGTGCTCCTTTTGGTTTAAAGAACGTGGCGACGAGTTGATGCAAGTTGACCGTCGTCGATCCCGTCACCATGACTTCTTCCGTTCGTGCCCCGATGAGCGGGGCGTTCAAGCCGGCGAGTTCTTCGGACAAGTTGAACCATGGGTGACGCCCCGACATCCATCCGTCGATCCCGAGCTCTTTCCAGTCCTGTAACGATTCCATGAGCGTTCGCTCGGCCCGTTTCGACAACAGTCCGAGCGAGTTCCCATCCATATAAATCCCGTCTTGCGGCAAATAAAACTCTTCCCGATAGCGTGCCAGAGCATCGCTTTTATCAAGCGTCTCGGCGTATGACCGTGTGAAATCGTGTAGCATGTCCATCCCCCTAAAATTCGTCTTACAATTCTGACAAAAGCGTAGCAAACCGGAAAGGAAGCGTCAATTTTTGGAGCGGATGATTCGGATATATTGAATATTCGTGGACACCATGATCAAGGAAACGACGAAAATTGAAAAGAGTTGTGAATCTCCTGTTAGGACCGAATAGACAAGCAACAAAATAATCGCAAGCGTCATAAGCGAAGTCGTTGAAAGGTTCGTCTTGTATAAGCCTTGCAACATGACATGTTTTTCCCCGTCATCGGACAGGTCGAGTAATCGTTGTGCATAATCCGGGTCGGATAATTTTGGGAGGGCACGTTCTGGGTACATCACGGCCAACAGCCTGTTTAGTGAATAAGAGAGAACAATACCGGCCACAAGTGAAAGTAAAATCGCGATGAGAAACGCAAGCGATTGACCCGTCAATAAAATAAAACTAGCTGAAGTGAGACTGAGGATGACCGTCAACGTCGATGCGAGTGAACCGTCGCTATAAGCCTGATACATGTAACCTTCCGCCTCATCTTCTTCATCGCCGGTCAATGGTTGTTTCGTCAGACGGCGAATCCGTTGCAGACGGCTAGCTCCCCAAGCGGTCAATCCGAGTAGCAGCAACAACAGAAGCCATGTGAAAGGTAAGACAAGATTTGTCAAATCGATTTGAATGCTTTCGTTGTTCAAATATACGTACATAAACGTGTAGCCGACGAGTCCACCTAAAAACATTTGCAGACCAAATTTAAACCATGATTTCATTGAAGTTCCTCCTCGTCAAACTGAAATACTTCCTCGATGGGCTCATTAAATACTCGTGCGATTTTAACCGCAATCAATAAGGACGGCATAAACTCTTCTCGTTCGATTAAACTGACGGTTTGACGTGAGATGCGTGCCCGCTTTGCCAACTCGGTTTGATTGATACCAAAACGAGCACGTAATTCTTTTAACCTTGTTTTCATTTCAATCACCTCGATTTATTAAATTGTAAATGATAATAATCAAAATGACAATTATATTTGTCAAAATGAACAATCATATAGTCAAAAAAGTCTCGCTTCTAAATGTCAGAAGCGAGACGTTCGGTTATTTCACTTTTTTTAGGTTCTCTTTCCGTAACAGGCTGAACAACGTGTACACCATCAGAATGAGGATGACGGTGAACGGCAACGCCGAAATGAGAGAGGCGGTCTGCAATCCTTCGAGGCCGCTGGCAATGAGCAGGACGGCCGCGATGCCGCCGAGCAATACACCCCAGACGATGCGAACGGCGAGAGGAGGGTTCAAGCTGCCATTCGTCGTCATACTGCTAATGATATACGTCGCCGAGTCGGCGGACGTGATCAAAAACGTCAGAATCAACATAATCGACAAAATCGATAAAAGGAAGCTAAACGGTAATTCTGCGAATGTGACGAACAAAGCGCTCGTGACGTCCGCATCGACCGCTTGGGCGATCGACGTCCCCTCGAACAGATCGAGGTGGAGCGCCGTCCCGCCGAATACCGCGATCCATAGAAGCGCGATGGCCGGAGGTACGACGAGAACGCCGACGATGAACTCACGGATGGTGCGACCGCGCGAGACGCGGGCGACGAACGCCCCGACGAACGGTGACCAGGCGATGGCCCACGCCCAGTAGAAGATCGTCCAGTCCCGGACCCACGTTCCTTGTTGATACGGTTGGAGCCGGAGGCTGTAGCGGATAAAGTTTTGCAAATAATCACCGAATCCGAGCGTGAACGTCTCGAGGATGAAGACGGTCGGACCGGCAAAGAAGACGAAAATCATAAGAACGAGCGCCATCGCCAAGTTCACGTTGCTGAGCCATTTGATCCCGCGGTCAAGGCCGGTCGTCGTCGACGTCAAGAACAGGGCGGTTAGGACGACGATGATCAATACTTGAACGAGCGCCGTATTCGGTAAACCGAAGACGCTGTTCAGTCCTCCGTTGATTTGCAGTACCCCTAAACCGAGCGACGTGGCGACGCCCATGACCGTCGCGATGACAGCGAAGATGTCAATCGTCTGATTGAGCGGTCGCGTATACGAGCGGTCTTTCAAAAGAGGAGACAAACTCGTCGAGATGAGGCCATCCGCGTTTCTCCGGAACTGGAAATAGGCGATGATCAGACCGACGATGGCGAACACGGACCATTGGCTCACTCCCCAGTGGAAGAACGAGTAGGCCATGGCGAGACGGGCACTTTCGACCGTCAACCCTTGGGTGTCCGCATAAGGCGGGGTGAAGAAGTGGCTCATCGGCTCGGCGACGCCCCAAAAGACGAGCCCGACACCGAAGCCGGCCGAGAAGAGCATCCCGATCCAAGTGAAGAACGGATACTGCGGCCGGTCGCTGTCCGCACCGAGGCGAATTTTTCCATATTTACTGAACGCGAGGAAGACGAGAAAGAGGACGAAGAAAAAGACGGCCAACAAGTAAAACCAGCCGAACGACTGGGTCGTGAAATTGAAGATGTTGCCGGCGATTTCCGCGAACAACGTCGGGCGTACGGCCCCGAACAATACGAGCAAGGCGATCACGCTTGCCGAGATATAAAACACACGGTTCAGCCGTGGCTTATTCGATGAATGATTCATAAAGTCTCCTTCCTAAATGAATATGACTATGTAGGCCTCATTATTATTCCCTAAAAGTAATGTCAGAAAACGAGATTTTCATCGATTGTGCAATCTGGACGTTGAGCGACGACAAATGAGGGAATGATAAAGAAGAAGACTGGATTAAGAGGAGGGACCGATATGAAGTTAATTGCGATTGATTTGGATGGGACGTTATTGTCGCGAAAAGGCATCATCACGGAAGCGAACCAGGAGGCGATTCGAAGGCGGCAAGCGCAAGGCGATTTAGTCGCCATCTCGTCGGGACGCTCGATTCATGATATCGAAGAAATTTTAAAACGGAGCAATTTGACGTGCCCGATCTTATCCGGGAATGGGGCGATCGCCTTTTATGAAAATGAACGCATATACTATCACTCGCTTCCGAAACATGTCGTCCAAGAGCTATGGGACATCGCCCACGAGCACGACACGTACGTGGAGTTTTATACGAATACCGGCGTGAAAGTGCTGCGTTCGGGGACGGATTTATTGAAAGGGGAGCTTGACGAGGTGCTCCCGCACGATCAATCGTTCACGCGGGAATGGGGAGAGCGGGAAATCGAGATTCAAAACGAACAGTTCGGTTTGACGTACGTCGATGTAATCGAGGACATCGATTTCGAGGCGGATGAAGTGTATAAAGTGTTCATCTACTCGTTCGATCGTCGTAAACTCCACAAACTTCGGAAATTATATGAGCCGCGGACCGATATTTTGATCACGACAGCCGGGTGGACGAAAATTGAGATCGGTCATCCGAAAGCGAGTAAAGGGATGGCCCTTCAACAGTTGGCAGAACATCATCATATCGCGAAACAACAGATCGTGGCCATCGGCGATAATTTGAACGACGTCTCGATGTTCGAGGTGGCGGAGACGTGCATCGCGATGGGAAATGCCGTGGATGCATTAAAAGACATCAGTACCCATATTACGAAAGACGCTGAAGCCGATGGCGTCGCGTACGCGCTGAACGAGTACGTATAGATCAGAGATTTGGAGAAATGGTGAACACGGATTTGAAGGCCATAAAAACGGCTATTGTATTAGTGTAGTCCTCATTCAAAAGAGTAGACTGAAAGGGGGCGACGGATGAAACAATTTTCGAGACGTTTGACCGATGCCGGCTCGGTGAGACGAGAGACAGCTTGCGTAAACCCGATCGTGGGACTGTTCCCTACTCCTTTTGCTGTCGCCAATCTCGCGGTTTGACGTGAGGGGCAGACGAACATGATGCTTTGGGGAAAAGCGTCGCGCGGTTGCGGCTTTATGCCAATGAAAAGGTGAGCCAGATCGAGGTGCGTGACAGATTTCATTCTCATATGTCAAAGTGGCGGCGCCGTGCCAACCGGAAGCGTGTTTCGTATTCTGTGAGGGGCCGAACCGTCATAAAGACGAACAGATGCGCGAAGTCATTGCGTGCACCGCGTCAACTTTTCTAGTGTCGGTAACGAACGCATGGGATGGTCGATCGAGCCATCGGTCGGATGGAAGTCCAATTTACTAGAACGCTCACCGTAAGCGCCACTATCGTGGCGCTTTTTCATTGCGTGAACGTGGAGACACGTGACGGGGAGACACCGGCAGCCTGTTTATACTCGATGCGATGACCGTCGACCGCCTTCGTCACCTGGAACGAGTAGTCCGCATCCGGTTCGTCGGTGAACGTGACGTCGTAGACGTAACCGCTGAAACCGAGCGTCCCATCGAGGGAGTAGGTCTGTTCCGGAATGTTATAATGAGTCGCAAGGTATGATTCCAAAGCCCGTTCCCGTTCTTTCATCTCCGCGTCATAACGGACGTACAAAAATGTGGTGAGGGCGATCGTGATGAGTAAGACAGAACGAACGAGGTTGTTCCAATTACGACGTGGCATCGGTCGGTCTCCTTTCTTTAGATAGAATTAGATGATATTTTACGGAAAATTAAGACAAATTACAAGGTTTTTTTACAGGAGGTGACAAGATGCCGAAATTTTATTGGCTCGGGACGTTTGCGAGTGGCGTGTTGCTGCTTTCGATTGGGGAAGCGGCGGCGGTGCCACGCGTCCTGCCTTACATTTTGATGGCAGTCGGTGCCATCGGATTTATTATCCAAACCGGATATGAACAAAAACGACGCCGCTAAGCCGGCGTCGTTTGTTTTACATCGATTCGAGCAACTGAAGGATCAACGAATCAATCTCTGATTGAAGGGCATCACTCTGTAGTTGCAACGTCATCAGTCGTTCCAAGTCGTTCGTGTCATTCATTTGATTGAGGAGCGACTGATGGAGCACCTCGAGCTCAGCTAAACGCGCTTCTTCGCGGGACGTATCTATTTGAGTTGTCCCCGTCGTCTTTTGCTTCGGCGTTGCTTTCTGTTTTTGCGTCGCAGTCGCCGTCTCAGGTGCATCGTGACGTTTCTCTAGTGCGTATGTCACGTTTCCCGGGAAACGCGTCGTCGTCCCGTCGAGCCAGTAGGTGATCGGGAACAGTTTATTCAAGAAGTAGCGGTCATGCGATACGGTGACGAGCGTCCCGTCGAAGCGGTCGAGTGCCTCTTCAAGCGCCTCTCGCGCTTCGATATCCAAATGGTTCGTCGGTTCGTCCAAGACGAGGACGTTCATCTCTTCATGCATGAGGATGGCGAGCATGAGCCGCATCTTCTCCCCGCCGCTCAAATCCTTGACTGGTTTGAACACGCTCGCACCGTAGAAAAGAAATTGGGCGAGCAGTTGTCGTGCTTTTCCTTCATCGACCGGGATTCGGTCCCGAAACGCCTCGATGAGCCGATGCGAGTGATCAAAATCGATGTGCTGGGACAAATAACCGATTTTCGCGCGTTCCGCTCGGCGCACCTCGCCTGAAGTCGGTTCGGTTTGGCCGAGCAACACGTTCAAGAGCGTGGATTTGCCGCTCCCGTTTGGGCCGACGATGGCGATGCGCTCGCCGTGGCCCGCGTAGAAAGAGACTTTTTCGAAGACGGTCTGGTCAAAACGGACCGTCACATCGGTCGCCTCAAAGACGTCACGACCGGTCCGGCCATGTGCCATAAACTGAATATCGGGTTGGATGGCCTCGAGCTGCGGTCGTTTGATCGTCTCGATCCGGGCGAGTGCCTTTTCCATCGATTTAGCTCGCCGGTAAAACTTCTCGTTCGGTGGGTGCCCTTCGTTCGCCCACTGCCTGAGCTGGCGAATCGTCTCTTTCATCTTCTTGATTTTCTTTTGTTGCTCCGTGTAGGCGTGAAATTGGTCGAGCAGTCGTTTCTCTTTTTGGGCGACGAAGGCGCTGTAATTGCCGTCAAAGCTTACCAACTCACCATCCTCACATTCGACGATGCGGGTGGCGACGGCGTCCAAAAACACACGGTCGTGCGAGACGAGGAGGAGCGTGGACGGACTGTCAGACAGGAACGACTCAAGCCAAGCCATCGCCTCGAGGTCGAGATGGTTCGTCGGCTCGTCCAAGATGAGCAGGTCCGGTTCTTGGAGCAACGCCAAGCCGAGTCCGATCTTCGTCCGCTCGCCGCCGCTGAGCGTGTCGAACGGCCGGTCGACGAAGCGGGTGAGCCGCAGCCCGTCAATCATCGCGTTCACTTTCGACTCGATGACGTAGCCGCCGTTGTTCTCGAAACGAGTCTGCAACGCGCCGTACGTCTCGAGGAGCGTCTCGATGTCGTCACGCTCGGCCATCGTTTCTTCGAGCCGGCGCATCTCGTCCCCGAGTGTAACAAGCTCAGAAAACGCGGTATAGAGCACGTCCCGCCCGGTTTTATCCGGGTGGACAGGGATTTGAGCCAAATAGCCGATCGTCACCCGTTGCTTCCGGTAAATCGTCCCTCCATCCGCTGACTCGGTCCCGACGATGAGGCGGATCAGCGTCGTCTTGCCGCTCCCATTTCGTCCGACGAGCCCGATTCGTTCACCGGCGTTCACATGAAGATTGGCGTTGGTCAAGACGGCATGGCCGCCAAATTGTTTTTGGATGTTTTGTAATTCGATTAACATGAATCGTTCCTCCTAAAGTAGAGGCCTATCAAAAAAGCCGAGCGCAAAGAAGCGCTCGGCAAGAGAGAAAGGCGCTTTGTCGTATTTCAGCAATGTCTAAAAAAGGACAGACGGGTCCTGTGATGACGCGACATCGTGAAAAATCGCACGCAAAATGTACAAATGTTCTGTTGACCAATGCGTACGTCCGACAAAGTTCACCTCTCTCCCTCCTTTCAATCATCGTTATTATCAGTGTAAGCGATTTCTGAATAAGGGACAACTAGAGAACAGGAATTTGACGGAGCGGTGTCGTATTGTTTAGGCATCAGGAGAGGAGGGAGACGATGCGTAAAGAGTGGCTCGGTGCCATCAGTTTGACACTCGCCGCAAGTATTTGGGGCGGGATGTACGTCGTCAGTAAATATGCGCTCGGCTTTATCGAGCCGTTCACGCTCATTTGGATGCGCTACTTCGTGGCCTTCATCGTGTTGATGTGCGCGTGGTGGCTGTTCGGAAGAGAACGGATCGGGCGTAGTGATTGGAAGTGGATCGCGCTCGTCGGAGTCATCGGCTATGTCGCCTCGATTTCGTTTCAGTTCATCGGAACGAAACTGTCGGACGCGCATACGGGATCGCTCGTCACGGCGGCGACGCCCGCGTTCATGGTGCTGTTCGCCCGTTTGATTTTGAAAGAGAAGTTGACACCGGTAAAAGTCGGGTCGCTCATCTTGGCGACGATCGGGGTCATCATCGTCGTCGGTTGGCACGTGGAGGGAACGTATTTCATCGGTAGCTTGATCTTGGTCGGGGCGGCGATCACATGGGCGCTCATGTCGATTTACGTCAAAATCGCGTCGGCGACCCTGTCGTCCTTGACGATCACAACGTTTGCGATTGGTATCGCGTTTGTATTGATGACGCCACTCATGGCATTGGAAGTGGCCGACCATGGACTACCGACGATGACGGGGGTTCTTTGGCTCAGTGTGCTCTATGTCGGGATCGTCTCGACGGCCGGGGCGTTCTTCTTTTGGAACAAAGGACTCGAACTCATGGACGCAAGCGTCGGTTCGCTCTTTTTCTTCTTTCAACCGCTCGTCGGCGGCTATCTCGGCTGGCTCGTCTTGAATGAACAACTCGATCGCAATTTCTTCATCGGCGCCGCCTGTATCGTGACGGCCGTGACGTGGTCGACTCTCGTCGAACGGCGACAACAGCGCCAGCTCGCAGAAGCGTCTTCCGAACAAAACGAACGCTTACGCAAACAGTCGGCCCGTTAAGGCCGACTGTTTTTCAAAAACCGTGATGGTCCAATTTGTCTTGTTCGCGCTTCATTTCCAACCGTAGGCGTTCCAAAGCGAGTTTTTCTTGCTCGACTTTGAGACGAAGCTCTTCGACACGGGCCTTGCGCGTTTTGTTGAACGTGTCCGCGGCGATGGACACGACGACGATGATCATGATGTAGAAAAAGAAATCCATTTGCTTTCCCCCTCTTAGCGTGAACTGAACAGATCCGTCACCATTTGTTGCGTGATAAGCCCCTCGCGACCGTCTGTTAGGATCGGTGTGTCGTCGGTGACCGCTTCGATGAAATGGTCGATGGCCCCTTGAAATCCACGTTGGGTGAGAAGTGTGTCCCACGAGCCGAACGTCTCGGTCGTATGCGTCCCGTTCCCGTGACGGTGGAGCGTCACCATCTCCTCGACGGTCAGACGCAAGTCATCGGTGACGGCGACCACGCCCTCATGGTTGACGCCGGCTTTCCGGTGCATCGCCGTCGTATGTAAGCCGTGGTCGTCTTGCCAGACGTGACGGGCAAAGTGGAGGCCGTTCGTCTGCGTCGTCTCGAGCTGGCCGGTGACGAGGCGCAACGTACCGCTCGACAAGTAGCGGAGCGTGTCGACGACGTGCAAATAATCGTCGAGCAACGTGAATTGGTAGTCGTGTCCACGTAGACCGTTGCCGCGATGTTTGACGAAATCGATCATATGGAACGGGCCTGCTTGTTTGACGTGTTGATACATCGGAGCGAAGCGTCGATTGAAGCCGACCATCAGCTTTCGTTTGTTCTGGTCTGCGATGTCAACGAGTCGCGAAGCGTCTTCCACCGTCGCGGCGAGCGGTTTGTCGACATAGACGTCGACACCATGTGTGAGTAACGTCGAGACGACGTCGTAATGCGTATCTGTCGCACTGTGGACGAACGCCGCGTCGACCGATGACGCCAGTTCAAGTAGTCCAGAGAACGACTCCATCCGGTAAGCGCGACAAATCGCCTCACGTTTCGCGACGGTCGGAGAAAAGGCCCCGATGAGTTCGAACGACGTACTGTTCGTCAAAATCGGTAAATACGCTTTTTGGGCAATGCCGCCGAGACCGACGACCCCGATTTTCGGTTTTCGCATACAATCACTCCTTTCTTCAATCATAACGAAAAGACAGACCGAATGACACAAGCGCTTCAAGCGCGAGCGTCTTCGGTCTGTTCATCATAAGCTGGCACTCAACACGACTTCGCCTACAGGCGTTAGATTGCCTCGTTCGGGTTCTTTTGTGATCGCGACCGTGTCCCAATCAGTCGCTGACTCGGTTGAGTCGAGCGTATAGATGACGGTGCCGTTGCCTTTGTCGTCGGTGACGAACGCGCCGGTTGGGATCGGGGAACCGTCTTTTAACAGCCACACTTGATACACTTCGTTCGCCTCGAGCGGGGCAAGACCGTTCGTTTGGACGATGAGTTGGCGGTCACCGTCTTGTTCGGCCAAGTAAGCCACTCCTTCCGACTCGCCTTGTAGCGGGACGGTATCGATCAACGCGATCCCGGCCGGTTCGTTTTGATTGAGCAACAAATAACCGTTGCCGATCAACGATAGGGCAAGGACGGCGGCAAGGGCGAACGCGCCCCATGGTGTCTTCCGCTTCTCTTTAGGTGCAGTGAACGGCGTCACCGGAGCCGGATCGGCCGCTTTTGGTTGCTCGTCTTCAGCAAACACGTTGTCGAGGATGCGGGCCTTCATTCCGCTTGGTGGTTCAGCCGGTTCAGAGAGGAACGCGACGCCGCCGACGAGTGCCTCGAGCTGCTCGAGTTCTTGTTGACACGTCTCACACGTTGCGAGGTGCGCCTCGAAACGGAGGCGTTCCTCTTCCGTCAAATGTTGGTTGAAGTAATCGATCAATTGGTCGCAAGCGTTCATCGTTCCACCTCCTTGTCAATAAAATCATGGGATAAGTGCCTTCGTAACTGTTTCAATGCTAACCGAATCCTACCTTTCACCGTACCGAGCGGGATGTTGCATGCGTCGGCAATCTTTTGTTGGCTGAGCCCATTGAAATACATGAGTCGGACGACTTGTTGTTGTTCTTTCGGGAGCTCGGCCATCGCCGTCTCGATCTGGGTCCGTTCCTCTTGCCACTCGACCTCGCTCTCGACGGACCGCTCGGTGGACGGGATCGCTTCAGCATAAGACTCGTCGAGTTGCAGGTCCGGTTTGCGTTTTCGGATCAAATCGATGGCCACGTGGCGGCCCATCGTGAAGAGCCAAGACTTGAATTTGCCTTTTGACTCGTCATAAACGCCGCCCCCGCGCCATAGTTTGATGAACACTTCTTGCATCGCTTCTTCAGAAAGGTCACGGTCTTTCGTCAACTGCATCATGAACGCGTACAAGATACGTTCGTAGCGATCATATAGGATTTCGAGCGCCTGCTTATCTTTCTGCCTGACACGCTCGTACAATTCATAATCAGTCATGGCTTGCTCCTTTTCTCGTAAGGGGGTCCCTTGTATTCATCTAACGGATGAAAACGTAAAATGGATGCTTGGATTAAGTGACAAATGCGTGAACGGCCTCATCACTATGGTGTGTTCAGCGTGAACACGCCGAAGAGGCAGCTCCGATTCGTCGGAAGATGAATACGTTCAAGCGGTTGAACAGGTGATAGGTCATATAGCTGAAGAGCGTCGCCGTCACGAGCGTCATCATGAACGTCACACCGTTCGAAAACAATTGTTGCCAAAACGGGAACGTCCGGACACCGAACAAAAAGGCGAAGACGAGACCGAATCCGGTCACGATTCCGCTATACTGACAGTAGGATCGACTAAACCAATTTTTCACATCGCTCATTCCTTTCGTACTTCAACTATACGAGATGGGGTATGACGACACAAGGAGGATGACTATGGAACGATTTTCAAAAGAAGGGCGGACGCTCGTCTGTTTTGATTTCGACGAGACGTACTTTCCTCATGCCTGCACACCCGAACAGCTCGAGGGGGTACGGCGGCTTGAACAATTTCTCGAACAGCATGCGCATCGATTCTCGACGATGTGGGTGACCGGCAGCTCGTTCGAGTCACTGGCTGAAAAAACAAACCGGGCCTCGATGCGCTACTTCCCGCACCGGATCGCCTCGAGTCTTGGGACAGAACTATATCACGTCAATGACAAGGGCGGTCTTGAGCTAGACACGGTATTTCAGCAAATGTTTCCGTCCGATTTCGTCGAGCGCGTCAATCGGACGATTGAGGTGTTGCGACGTCTCGGTATTGAACTTGAGCCACAAACGAGCGTCGGACGAAACCCGTGGATGTATAACTATTACTATCACGGCGACGACATGACGACGCTGCAGCTGATTCGTTCACTCGTAGAAGAGGCGGGCATCGCGGCAAACGTCAGTCGTTGTAACCCGCTCGCTGGAGATCCGGACGGGTCCTATGACATCGACTTTATCCCGCATGGGGCCGGGAAGACGGCAGCGGTCGACTACGTCTGTGAGCACTTCTCGTTCCGGTCCGAAGAAGCGTATGCGTTCGGAGACAGCGGCAACGATTTAGAGATGTTGAAGCGGGTCGGGAACGGCTACGTGCTCGGAAACGGCACGGAGCAGGCGAAGAAGGGACATCACCGCGTGACCGAGAAGTCGTATGCGGCAGGGATTTTAGAAGTGTTGACGCGAGAGGTCGAATGACGCTCAAGCGCTCTGCAGCAGCTGGCGAGCGGCCGTCTCGGCCCGGGCGAATAGCCTGAGCCGTAACGATGTGGTTTGAATATCGAATGTTTGAGGGGTGCGCCACAACTCGTTAAACACTTCGAGCAGTGCGGCTTCGGCCAATTCGGCCCGTGTCGTCAAACGGAGTGCGGTTAAGTAGAGGACCCGCTCGTATCGGTCGTAGAGGAGCTCGAACGCAGAGGTGTCTCGTTGGATGATTCGTTCGAATAATTCGTGGTCGGATAAGAATGACATCGTGAACTCCTTTGAAGGCACATCGTGGCCCGGAAATGGACATAGCAGTAATAGGCCTATTCCCTGTCTCGAATTGACTGTAAACGATAACATCTCGATTCGAGCACATTCAAAAACCCGAAAGCGCGATGCAATCGGGTATCGGTTCAAAATGAGGTGTAGCAGTGGGGGCACGTCTGCGTGTTCCCGCCTGAACGTCTGAACGTCTTTTTGCAGTTCGGGCACGTGACGGTTGCACTGTCCGCCCCGAACAGGCTGCCGCGATTGTATAACACGTTTTTTAAATTCGGCAACGCCTTGGCCGCAAATACCATCGAGATGAATAAGACCAAGGCCAAGATTCCAAGCATGACATACGTCGTCATCGACAACGCTCCTTTCGTTTGAATACACTACTCCTAGCATACTCGAAAACGGCGCACCATACACCTCTAGACTAGAAATACGAACTTTTGTTCGGTATAATGAGAGTACGAGGGAGGGAGATAGGATGAGAGACGAATTGTTGCGTGATATGCGGATCGGCCGGTTGGTGGAGTTGATGTATATCGATCGACACGGAGTGATTTCAAAACGTCGGGTCAAGCTGTTGAAGTTGCAAGGGGAGCGGGTCATCGCCTGGGATGTGACGAAACGGGCGCGCCGCTCGTTCTATATCGACAGAGTGCTCGCCTGTCTCCCGACGATTGAACGAGAGGGGCGGCATACGATGCCTCCACGTCTGGCCCGCTAAAGGATTTTCGCACGACGATGACGAATCCATGTCCTGAACTCAGAAAACGGGTTTGGGATTTTTTTGATGGGACGGTTGTTTTCCTATGAAAAAGGGAAGTAATATATTTGTCATCTCCATTACACCTAAAATCGAGTACCATGACGATAAGGTTTGCGAACCTAGCGACACCCATGAGAAAGGAAGTACACAGCATGAGGACGAAACGTTTATCCGCCATTCTAGGAAATGAGATGGATGACATCGAATGTGATCCATGGGTGACCGGAATTGAAACGGATTCCAGGAAGGTCAGTCCAGGGAATTTGTTTATTTGCATCCGCGGTTATACGGTGGATGGGCATAAATTTGCTGAGGACGCCGTCTCTAAAGGAGCGAGCGCCATCATCTCGGAATATCCGCTTGAACTTGACGTGCCGAATATCGTCGTCGCGGATACGAAACGGACGGCCGGTATTGTGGCCAGTGCGTTTTACGATCATCCGTCGCACCGCATGCGCGTCTATGGCGTCACCGGGACGAACGGGAAAACGACGACGGCGACACTTACGTACGACTTGTTCCGGTTATCGGGACGCCCGGTCGGGATTGTCAGTACGATCGGCGCTCGTTATAAAGACAAGACGTTAAGCACACCGAATACGACACCAGAGGCCGTCGTTTTGCACCGGATCTTGGCTGAAATGGCCGACGCGGGTGTGACCGACTGCGTCGTCGAGGTGTCTTCACATGCGATGATGGAAGGGCGCGTCGAAGGCGTGCATTTTCATGCGGCAGCGTTCACGAACTTAACGCATGATCATCTTGATTATCATCGCTCGATGGATGAGTACGCGCGAGCGAAAGCCCGTTTGTTCGAGCAAGTCGAACAGACAGGGGGCGATGCGATTATCTTGAACGCCGAGGACGAGGCGAGTACGATCATGGCGTCGTTCGCACCGACACGTCGGCGTGTCATGTATAGCACGCATACGAACGTGCCGGCCGATATTCAAGTCATCTGGCTAGACGATACGGTACGCGTCAAAGTGAACGCCATGACGATCGAGGTGCCTGTCCAGTTCATGGGCGCGTTCAACGCCGCCAACCTGGCCGCAGCCATCGGACTCGTGTCGACGTCCGAGCTGATGCTTCGAGCCATCATCGCCAACGTCCCGGGGCTCACGCTGCCAAAAGGTCGTCTTGAACGGCTCGATACGGAAGATGCGGAAATTTATATCGATTATGCGCACACGCCGGACGGTCTAGAGAAATGCTTATCGACGCTTCAAAAAGGCGAACGGCATCTCGTCGTCGTCTTGAGCGCGGCCGGTGACCGTGACCCGACGAAGCGGGCCGAGATGGGACGGATCGCGAGCCGTTATTCGAACGATTTGATCGTGACGGTACACGACGTCCGCAACGAGGACCCGAAACAAATCATCGACGGTCTGTTAGAAGGGGTCGATGCGGACACGCGTTACGTCACGTTCGAAGAGCGCCGCGCAGCACTTCGCCATGCGGCTGTCCAAGCGCTCGAAGGGAAGCGCGTCGTCGTCGTCGGAAAAGGACACGACCACGTCGAGCGGATCGGCAGCGAGGCGGTTCCGTTCAATGAATCGGATATTTTATTGGCAGAATTAAAAAATTTAAAAGGCCAAGAACCGGCCATTTGACGAAACGATGACAAATGTCATCGTTTTTTAATGTGTGAGTTCAAAGGAAACAGGAAATACCTATTAATGTAACGCTATTGAAGGAGGAGATTAGACATGTCAGTTTTGTACAAAGAGTTTACAAACGATGAAGAAGTCGTCACCGCCATTCAATCGATGAAAGCAAAAGGGGTCGACGACTCACATATTTACGTCATCACGCATGATGATGATCGGACAGACCGAGTTGCGGACAACGCGGACGCGAATACGGTGTCCGCATCGGACGTCGGTCTCGGCACGGCCGCAAAAAACTTGTTCCGCAAAAAAGGGGACGAGTTGCGGGCCCAATTCGAACAGCTCGGTTTTTCGGCGACAGAGGCGGACCAGCTCGAGAAGAAGTTAGACCAAGGCAAAGTCATCGTCGTCGTCAAAGACGCACCGAACGGCTTCACGTTGTAACCTCACCATGAAGAATACAGAGACAGGGCTGAATCAATCGATTCAGCCCTGTCGTGTTATGAATGGAGTCGAATGACGGTCCGACCGCTCAATTCACCACGCAGCATCGCCTCGGCGTTCCGGGGGACGTCATGAAGCGGGATCTCGTGGACCATATGGTTGAGCACGGTCTGGTCGACCAGCTCATGAAGCCGCTCCCAGGCGGTGACCCGCCGCGAGACGGGCTGCATCACCGAGTCGATCCCGATGAGGCGGACGCCCCGTAAGATGAACGGATAGACTGTCGTGTGTAGTTCGTGACCGCCGGCGAGTCCACAAGCGACGACCGTTCCCTCGTAACGGGTCCGGCTCAAAATATTGCCGAGTGTCTCTCCACCGACCGAGTCGATGGCGGCGTCGAACCGTTGTTTGTCAAGCGGCCGGGCCGGACCTTCTAACTCGCTCCTGGCCATGATGTTCTCGACGCCGAGCGCACGTAGATACGCCGGGTCGGTCTTTCCGGTCGAGGCGAGCACGTGATACCCGAGCTTATGGAGAATGGCGATAGAAAAGCTACCGACACCGCCCGACGCGCCTGTGACAAGTACTTCTTGTCCCGGATGGATCTGTTCATGTTCGAGCGCCTCGACGGCGAACATGGCGGTCAGACCAGGAGTCCCGAGCGTGATGGCGTCCCGCATCGACATACCTTTCGGCAGTTTGACGAGCCAATTCCCCGGGACTTGCGCATAATGGCTGAATCCGCCAAAATGCCGCTCGCCGATGCCGAAGCCCGTCGCGATGACCTCGTCCCCTTCCTTGAAGTCGAGATGGTCGGAAGAAGCGACTTTCCCAACGAATTCACAGCCGGGAATGAACGGATAGTCATTGATGATCGAGCCGGATCCGGTCAAAGCGAGCGCGTCTTTGTAATTGAGTGCCGAGTAATGGACCTCCACTAAGACGTTGCCAGCTTCTTCTTTCGGCAACGCCTCTCGTTGCACGTCTGTCACTTCAGCGTGCAACCGATCGTCTTGCTTGTCGAGGACGAGTGCTTGAAATGTGTTGTTCATCGTCAAATTGCCCCTTTCTCTATGAGAGATGCTATCACCATCTATCATACCCGTCTGTTGAAAATATATACACGAATGTTTCGTTATGAGCAGATGTGGAATGGTATAATGGAATAGATTCAACTAGAGTGAGGAGGAATGTAGCATGCGGCACGATGACTATGAGTTTGACGAAGAAGTAGAAGAAGGCGAACTGTTTAACGTATACGACATTCTGCCGCCAGACGGTACGATTCTCGAGATGGCGACTGCCGAAGAGATGGTCCGAGCGGCGGAGCTTGAAGCGAAGCATCACGCGCTTCAACGTATCCAAGACTCAAACTTCCAGTTATCCGGGGTGACGTTCAAAGAGTTGCTCACAGAGTTCGAGCGATACGAGCAAGAATCGATGGAGTTCTGGACGGGCGTGTACAGCCGATTGCGCATTCCATGGGCGTGGACGATCCGAATCGATGTGGCCAATGGCCCGATTCACGTCGTCAACGACCGTGACATCTTTATCGACGAAGAAAACTTCGAAGAGTATGATTTCGACGACTTCATCGATGAAGAAGACGAAGATTGAATCAAAAACGTCTTTCCCTCACTCAGTAGGGAAAGACGTTTTTTTGACGGTTTTTAACTGATTTAGGCGAGAATTCTCCCACCTCTAAGCGTCTCAGGGCATGGTCCAGCGTAGGTGGGAGATGAATCGCCGGTCCCCGACGCCTTTGGCCACCGCTGTGACAGAAAAGCGAACAAAAGTTCGTAATTCCGTCAGATTTCCTCGCCCCTTCCGCGGGTATCGGTATGGGACGAGAATCATCCCGACACCGGGCAAAGGAGGGGCGGACATGCTGAAGGGCTACAAATACCGGCTCCACCCGACCGCGGCACAGGCCGAGTTCCTGGTCAAGACGATCGGCTGTGCCCGCTTCATCTACAACAAGCTGCTCGAGGACCACATCAAGATTCACGAGGAGGCGAAGGCGAGCGGCGGACCGAGGCGGAAACCGCCGACGCCGGCCTCCTACAAGCCGCTGTTCCCGTTCCTGTGCGAGGCGGACAGCCTCGCGCTCGCGAACGCGAAGCTGCACCTCGACGCGGCGTTCGCGAGGTTCCTCGCCGGGACGGCCGGCTTCCCGGTGTTCAAGTCGAGACGGAGGTCGCGCGCCTTCTACACGACGAACAACCAGCACGGCACGATCCGCATCGAGGCGGGAAAAGTCCGTCTGCCGAAGGCCGGGTTCATCCGGTTCACACAGCACCGCGGCTTCGACGGGGAGATCCGCTCCGCGACCGTGTCGATGACACGGACGGGCAGGTTCTTCGTGTCGCTCCTCGTCGAGCAGGCCGACGAGCCGTTTGTCCCGGCAGAACATAAGATCGGGATCGACCTCGGCCTGGAGCACTTCGCCACCATGACGAACGACGACCTCGTCACGGAGAAGATCCCGAACCCGCGCAACCTACGGAAGGCCGAGGCGCGGCTCAAGCGGGCGCAACGCGCGCTCGCCCGCAAGAAGCCCGGCAGCAGGAACCGCGAGAAGTGGATTGTCAACACTAAACTAGACAGTTTTTAAGAGGTGTCTCTGTTTGTACTCTTTCGGCGTCAGGTATCCCAGTGTTCCGTGAATTCGAATATGATTGAACCAATGGATGTAGTCCCGTAATTCACTGTCGAGGACCG
>WPCK01040518.1_pt1 | contig 52399 bp, 38 predicted proteins | sample 5399851 | NCBI WGS metagenome assembly WPCK01 (sample SAMN12869471, study PRJNA574797) | sludge metagenome | isolation source: wastewater treatment of pH11 | place: China:Beijing | collected 2019-05-20
ACGCGAGGCTGCTAGCGGTGCGAACCGGACGCACCAGGAAGTAAGTGACCCCCAGAAGGCCAAGAATCAAGACCGCCTTGATCAACCAGTACTGCATTTTCGACTTACCTCATGACCAGGTCGACAAGAATATTCACGGAATTTAGGAGCGACTGGCCTTTGGCCTTCGAGTACTCGGTGTATGTGATCTGAACAGGTTCTTCTATCCAAGGAAGTCGGGTTTTGGCTACCTGATCGACAATCTCGGAGGCGTGTGCCATGCGGTTCTGTTTCAGTCGAATCTTCGAGGCGGCATCGCGGCGAAGTACGCGCAGCCCATTGTGGGCATCCGTAAGTCGAAGACCGGTCTTCCATCGAGTTGCGGCAGCCGCAGTTTTCAATACCGCTCTCTTGCTCCAACCCACCTGCGTGCTGCTATCCAGAAAGCGAGAGCCGAAGACGATAGCTGCGTCCTCTTCTTTGGCTCGATCCACCATGTCAGCGGCGTCAGAGACGCTATGCTGCCCATCCGCATCGAAGGTCACCAGGTATTTCGCATCGGTGTAGTTCACTACGTAGTCGATACCGGTCTGCAACGCTGCGCCCTGGCCCATATTGAAGGGGTGACAGACGACAGTGGCACCAGCATCTCTAGCCCGCTGGATCGAGTCGTCAGTCGATCCGTCATCGACACAGACGATGTTCGGGAACGTCTTTTGGGCATCACGGATAACCGTATCGATCACCGGCCCCTCGTTGTACAAAGGGATGACCAGCCAGACGTCTTCATACGACGGCGCGACTTCCACCATGTCGCCATTGTTGCATCGAAGCCGCCAAGCCGTGCAATCTAACGGGAATGTGTCATGCACTGCACGCGTTGTCATCATGGTGGTTCGGACCGCTTCCCGCGATACGATTGCGTGGGTCCTCCGATCCGTTGCCTTCCAGCTAGTCCAAGGAGAATGATGGTCCGCATCGTTGATACCGCTGATGTCTCTGAGCATGCGACTATCGGTGAAGGATCCAGCATTTGGCATCTTGCCCAGGTCCGCGAAGATGCGTCGCTGGGAAAGAACTGCGTGATTGGGCGTGGTGCCTATATCGGTACCGGTGTTCACCTGGGTGACAACTGCAAGGTGCAGAACTATGCGCTGGTGTATGAACCGGCGCAACTGGCTGATGGGGTGTTCATCGGGCCGGCGGTGGTCTTGACGAACGACCACAATCCTCGCGCAGTTAATGCGGACGGCACCGTAAAAGACGCTCATGACTGGGAACCTGTCGGGGTGACGATTGGCGAGGGCGCAGCAATCGGGGCTCGCGCTGTGTGCGTGGCTCCAGTGACGATTGGACCCTGGGCGACTGTCGCGGCTGGTGCCGTAGTCACTAGGGACGTTCCTGCTTTCGCGTTGGTTGCCGGTGTCCCTGCCCGTCGTATCGGTTGGGTCGGCAAAGCCGGAGTGAAGCTTGAGGAAATAGAGGGAGAGCTGGGGTTGTACCGCTGCCCGGTCTCCGAAACCGTCTACCACCAGATCGGTGACGATGAACTGAAAGAGGTTGAACCCTATGACCAGTGAGCCAAGCGTCCTTAGCTTCATTCCTCCGGCGAAGCCGATTATTGGCGAGGAAGAAGTTGAGGCTGTCTCTGCTGTTCTTCGTTCCGGCATGGTTGCGCAGGGACCACAGGTCGCAGCTTTTGAGGAAGAGTTCTCCGAGCAGGTTGTTGATGGTGCTTTCTCAGTGGCAGTCAACTCGGGGACGTCTGCTCTTCACCTGGGTCTGCTAGCTTCCGGTATCGGACCCGGCGATGAGGTCATCGTCCCTTCTTTCACTTTTGCGGCCACGGCCAACTCCGTGGCGATCACCGGTGCCACCCCGGTCTTCGTCGATATCGAGCCGGATTATTTCTGCATGGATCCCGATGCAGCTGAAACTGCGATCACAGAGCGCACCAGGGGAATAATGCCTGTTCACCTCTACGGTCACCCGGCAGCGATGGACAGGTTTGAGTCCATTGCTGACAAGCATGGCCTGTCTTTGTTCGAGGATGCTGCCCAGGCACACGGTGCCTCTCTTGACGGCCGGAAGGTTGGTTCCTTTGGTCTGTTCGCCGGATTCTCCTTCTACCCGACGAAGAACATGACTGCCGGAGAAGGTGGCATGATCACCACGGGATCCGAGGAAGTCGCGCGTCGCGCTCGTATCTTGAGGAATCAGGGGATGGCAAAGCAATACGCCAACGAATTGGTGGGGTTGAACAACCGGATGACCGACATCAATGCTGCAATCGGTCGCACGCAATTGAGGCATCTGGGCGACTGGACGGCCAAGCGTCAATCGAATGCGGCGTTCCTGGATGCGAACATTGAAGGTGTTGGGACTCCACCCGTTGCTGACGGAGCTGTGCATGTCTATCACCAGTACACGATCCGCGTTGAGGCGGGTGAACGTGATCGCTTTGTCCAAGCGCTGCGCGATGAGTACCAGGTTGGTTCTGGAGTCTACTATCCGATTCCGAACCACCGACTGGTTTCCCTAGTTCAGTACGCACCGGATCTGAACCTGCCGCAGACGGAGCAGGCTGCAGCAGAAGTCATCTCGCTGCCGGTGCATCCGTCGTTGACTCAAGATGACCTGGAGCGCATTGCTACTGCTGTCAATGCTGCGGCAAAGGCAGGTGCATGAAATGGCAGACTTACGCGTAGGCGTTCTCGGCATTGGCTCGATGGGCCGCCACCATGTCCGGAATGCTCGAGCACTAGAGGGGTTCGACCTTGTTGCGGTTGCCGACCCCAGTGGCGACCGGTTTGGAGTAGCCGGAGACCTAGAAGTCCTGGACTCCGTCGATGCGTTGATCGACGCGGGCTTGGATGCGGCAATTGTTGCTGTACCCACGGTGTACCACGAGGAAGCTGCCCTGAAGCTTGCCGAAGCGGGTGTGCACACTTTGGTGGAAAAACCGCTGTCCGCCTCTGTTGAGTCGGGTGAGTTGATCGCCAATGCGTTCAAGCAGGCCGGTCTGATCGGAGCCGTTGGTTATGTAGAGCGCTGCAACCCTGCATTGCTGGAGATGCGTAGGCGTCTGCGGGAGGGGCAGCTAGGGCGCATCTATCAGGTGGTTACTCGTCGCCAGTCTCCATTTCCTGCGCGAATCGCTGATGTTGGCGTGGTCAAAGACCTTGCAACCCACGACGTGGACCTTGCTGCTTGGCTCGCTGATTCCTCGTACGAACTGGTATTTGCCCAGACCGCGCACCAGTCCGGTCGTGAGCATGAGGACATGGTTGTCGTGTCTGGTCGCTTTGGCAATGGCATCTTGGCGAGCCACCTGGTGAACTGGTTGACTCCGTTCAAGGAACGGGTCACTGTGGTCACAGGTGAGCACGGAGCACTGGTTGCTGACACCGCTCTGGGAGATCTGACCTTCTATGAAAATGGTGATCTTCCGGTCCAGTGGGATCAGGTCGCTGCCTTCCGTGGGGTTTCCGAAGGTCAGGTGACTCGATACGCGTTCCAGAAGCTGGAACCCCTGGCTGTGGAGCAGGCCAATTTCCGTGACGCAATCCTGGGTAGAGCCAACGACCATGTATCGATGGATCAGGGGCTTGCTGCTCTTAAGGTTGTCGAAGGAATTCTTGAGTCTGCCAAGACCGGGGCATCCGTTCGTTTCGAGTAGGTCTATGCGGGCATTTGCCGCCTGACCTGCGTGAAATTACACGGTTGTAGTTATCTCGCTGTTGTAGAGAGCCCTTATCGCCGGTGTTACGGTTGAGGTTGATGTGGCTAATGTGACGCCTGTTAACACTGCAAGGATGGTTTCTACATGCCTTCTGAAAAAGGGTGGACGATGCCTGCTGTTCGCAGAGTGGCCGGAGCCCTCGGTGTTCTTAGCGTTGGCTCCCTGGTCCTTTCTACTGTAGGACTTCTAGTCCTGCCGATGGCGCAGGCAGCAGGAGACTCATCTTTGAAGTTCTCCATTGATTCTTCGCGGATTGCATCGATGCTTGCGGCATCCAACAGCCCGGGATCGCCTGAGATCAGCATTGAGACGCCCGAGGAAGCCGCCATCGAACCGACCACGTCCAATATCGAGTTTGTTGACGCTGTCGAGCCAACACCTGTTGCGGCAACCACTTTGGGTTCCGCTTCATCCTATGGAGCATCCGGCGTGAGCATTGCGAGAGTGGACATGCCAGCCGACATTGCAGTCATGGGAGTGACGTGGGATGACCCGCAGTCCCGACCCGAGTCCGTAAGCTATCGGACCCTGGAAGAGGGAACATGGTCGCAGTGGTCCTTCCTCGACGTCGAGGTTCCACCCGCAGATCTAGAGGTACCCGAAGGAGCTGAGCAGCCCAAGGTTGGCACTGAACCCGTGTTCCTCGCCAACATTGAGTCCGTTGAGGTCGTAGCTCAGGGTTCCGGCGGTGAACAACTTGAAGGACTGAGGTTGGTGTTCATTGACGTTCGAGGCAACGATCCCGTCGAGAACGCACTTGCGGATGCGGCCGGCATCGACACCGACTCCACACGTGATGCATCCACCCGGGAACCTGCGGCAGAACCCGCACCCGCGCAGACGCTAGGATCCTCGGCGAATGAGCCTCAGACGGCAGCTTCCTCAGCAGCGGTTTCCTCAGCCCCAAAACTCAACGCGGATGGAACGCAACTTATCACTGGATTCCAAGGGTTGACGATCACGACTCGAAAGGGCTGGGGAGCGGACGAGAGCTGGCGGCAGGGTTTCCGCGATATTGACGTAACGTTCAAAGGGGCCGTCGTCCACCATACGCAAGGGGGCAACGACTATACGAAAGCCCAAGTGCCCGGCATTTTGCGCGGAATCTATAACTACCATGCGAACTCGCTGGGGTGGCGAGACATTGGTTATCAAATCCTCGTCGACAAGTACGGAGGCGTGTGGGAAGGTCGCTATGGGGGCCTGACCGGGCGCGCTAGAGGCGCGCAGGCCAAGGGTGCTAACAGCGACACCTTTGGAATCAGTATCATGGGTGATTTCCGCCAGACCGTTCCTCCAACCGTTGCCCTGGACGCCCTGAACAAGACGACTGCCTGGAAGCTCCAGTTGCACGGCATAAAGTCGATCAGTGGAAAGATCACGGTACCGGGGTATTACAACGACTATCCCAAGGTCGATGTTGTGTCCGCGCACCGGGACATTGGAGCAACGGACTGCCCCGGTGATGCGTTCTACGCGCGCATGAACTCAGTTCGTTCGGGTGTGGCGTCGTATCTAGCCGCATCTGCCTCCACCTCGAAAGCGCCGGAGACGATTTCGGCGGCCGCATTCCCGGAAATCAGCATCCCATACGGTGAGGTGCAACTGTCGGGGACCAATCGCTACAAGACTGCGGCAGTGGTCTCCCAGAAGCTATTTCCTGCAGGCTCAACTTCCACGCATGCGTTTGTCGCATCCGGTGAGGATTTTCCGGACGCAGTGCCAATGTCTGCACTAGCTGCTCATGCGGGAGGCTCGCTTCTCCTTACGAGGAAGGACAGTCTTCCCCCAGAAACGCGAGATGAACTCACTCGACTGAAGCCCGAGTTTGTGTGGCTAGCAGGCGGATACACAGCAGTCAGCCTGGAAGTCGAGAATGCGATCAGAACCGCGGTGCCTGCCGCAGAGATAGTTCGTCTGGCGGGCAAGAGTAGGTTCGAGACCTCAAAGCTGATTGCTGACCGATTCCCTGTTGGCAGCCCAGCAATCGTGACCACGGGCATCAACTATCCGGACGCGCTTGTGGCGGCGGGCGCAGTTCAGCGCCTGTCCTCTGGAACTGGCGGCGGGGCGGTGGTGCTGTCCTACCGCACCAACTTGGATAGCTACGGTCAGCAGGCACTGGAGCGCCTCAAGCCTGGTAAGGCGTATATCGTCGGAGGAACGTGGGAAGCGGACAAACAGCAGGTTGTTCGTGACTCTGCGGGCTTGACATCCGTTCCAGTTATCTCGGGTCATGACCGGTACGAGACTAGCGCGCGGGTATCGGCAGAGTTCTGGGGGAACCGGCCGGACAGTGCAATCTATACAACGGGACTGAACTTCCCCGACGCCTTGACTACCGGTCCACTGTCGGCATCAATAGATGCACCGACCCTGCTGCTTCGTCAGAAGTGCGCAACTGAGTCTGTGATTCAGATCCAGCCTGTCTCACGCCTGATGGTTGGCGGTCCCTCGGTTGTTGAGCCAGGGGCCTCGATAAAATGGTGCGGAGGATAGATGCGCAGATTCTCTGCAGTCCTGGCTGCGCTCGCCGTGGGCACCACCGCCATGGTCACAGTACCTGGTGAAGCTCAGGCTGCCACCTGGGATCCGGCAATGGTGATCTCTGACAAAGCGTTCTACACGTCAGGGAACATGACCGAGTCGCAGATTCAGAAGTTCCTTGATGAGAAGGGTAAGGACTGTAAGGCTGGGGGTGGAAAGTCTTGCATCAAGGATGAGCTCTTCGATACGGCCAACATCAAGCCCGATCGTGGTGGATGCGCCGAATTCAAGATGTCCGGCAAGCAGAAGGCGGCCAAGATCATCAGCGAGGTCTCCAAAGCCTGCAAGCTCAACGCTCAGGTGATCCTTGCGACCATCCAAAAAGAGCAGAGCGCCATTGAGCGCCCAACAACGCCCGAGGCATTTCGAAAGGTCATGGGATCGGGGTGCCCAGATACCGCTCCGTGTGACGGTGCACAGGCCGGGTTCACGCGGCAGGTCTACTTTGGTGCGGACAAGCTTGTCTCGTACAAGGACACAAGTTGGGCCAACTTTGTCAACGATTTCAAGGCAGGGCGAGCATCCACAATCGGGAACAACCCACTTCCTGGAACTGGAACTCCTGACCCAAAGTGTGGAACCCAGACGTTCAAGATCAAGAATGTCGCGACCGCATCGCTGTACACGTACACGCCGTGGATTGGAGGTTCATCGGCGGCAGGCTGCCCAGCCATTGGCCAACGTTCGTTCTTCAACATCATGAACCGATACTTCCCGAAATCTTTGGGAGTGAATCCGGACATCAATGTGCCATCGACCGCCCCGGCGACTATCCCAGCCGGTGCATATCCTGACCTCGATTTCCCGTATGGAGAGAATGTCATTTCGGGAGGCAACCGGTATGAGACCGCAGTGAGGGTCTCCCAGAAACTATTTCCAGAAGGTGCGACTTCAAATCACGTCTTTGTCGCGTCTGGTGAGGATTTCCCAGATGCGGTCTCAATATCGGCTCTAGCGGCCCATGCCGGAGGTCCTCTTCTCCTTGTGAAGAAAAACAGTCTTCCTGCTGAATCTGGGGCCGAATTGGCAAGACTCCGTCCGCAATACATTTGGATTGCTGGAGGAACGGGCGCGATCAGCGCGAAAGCTGAGTCAGCCATCCAGACCGCAGTGCCCAGTGCGGAAATTGTTCGCTTGGCTGGCAAGAGTCGATTCGAGACATCGAAGCTGGTGGCCGACCGTTTCCCTGTCGGCAGCCCGGCCATCGTGACCACGGGTACCGCCTTCCCCGACGCTCTGGTTTCTGCTGGAGCCGTCCAACACTTGGCATCGGAGAGTTCTGGCGGGGCAGTGGTCCTTGCGGTGAATTCATCCCTGAATAGCTTTGGTCAGCAGGCTCTCAAACGCCTGAAACCTAAGTCTGCCTACATCGTCGGAGGTAGTTGGACTGAGGGCCAGAGGGAGTTGGTCCGGAACTCTGCCGGATTGTCTTCGGTGGACGTCATCGCTGGTCGTGACCGATACGAGACCAGTGCTCTAGTCGCAGAAAAACTCTGGGGACCCGACCCTTCCCGTGCCATTTACGCCACAGGACTGAACTTTCCTGACGCGCTGACTACAGGGCCCCTTTCGGCTTCGGCAGATGCTCCGATCCTACTGCTCCACAAGTCATGCGCGACCAGCTCAGTGATTCAGATCCAGCCAGTCTCCAGGTTCATGGTTGGAGGGTCCGCGGTGCTTACTTCAGGGGCTTCAATCAACTGGTGCGGGCGGTAGCTGGGTTCTGGCTGAAGTGGGCCTCGGTGACTTAATGTGGATCACTTAGGGGGTTCGTATCCGGTGCCTTCGTGATCCGAATAGGAGTACAAATCCAATGGCTAGGAGTGCTCCGGTTGGGACTAGTAGTTGGCTGGAGGTGCCGGTTTCAGCGAGTTCGTGGGCCTGGTTGGCTTTGCCGGGCAGGATGGTGAACGGGGTTCCGGTCTTGTCTGCGCCAAAGAGGATGTCGTAGCTGCCGCAGTACCAGGTGAGGTTGTAGTCGCCGGAAATTGCGTCCTTCGGGATGGTGAACTCGGCAGTGATTGTGTAGTCAGAACCCTTGTATTCCGGGCGTATCTCGTAAGAATAGGTAACTCCTGAGCTTTCAGGTTGCTTGACCAGCCACGCCCGTACCCAGTCGGCTGGAGTTCCATGGTAACCACATTGCCCCGTGACGATGATCGTGTCGCCCGGCTTACCTTCAGCCTTATCGGGGGTGAATTCGGCAACGATCTGTGGTGGTGGAGGAGTCAAGACGGTAAAGGCGATGTGCTGGGCATAGTGGTCCCAGATACCGATGTTCCCGCAGTGCCAGGACAGCTCGTAGGTACCGGGCACGGCGTCTTCGGGGACGGTGAGTGAAGTAGCAAATGAGGTACTGCCTTGGTCGTAACGGAGCTTCTTTTCGAACCGATACGACTTACCTTCTCCAGACAACTCCACCTTGGTCAGGCGCCCCCAGAACTCAGTGGCCAGCTCGCCTTCTGAGTTGATGCAACTGCCGGTGATCCCAACTCCTCTTCCGGGATAGGTCCGCAAGGTCGAGAAGTTGATCTCCGCCACGCTTGGGTCAACCGGTGGCGGGAAATCCGATGGCAGAACGGTAAAAGGATTAGTGAGCGTGCCTGTAGCCCATTGCCAATCATCGGCTGGCCCACACGACCAACTAAACTCGTACAGTCCAGGGGTAGCGCGTACCGGTACCACAACATCTTCTTCGAAGGCTAGTGAACCATCTTGATACGTCGGGTGAACCTTGACGAAATACTCCTCGGTTGTCGAGTTGCCGTGTTCATCAAGCTTGATGAACACACCCCTAACAGAAGAGGCCCCCACATCACCTAAGGAACACTGGCCCTTGAGCACAACAATGTCCCCAGGCTTTCCTTCCAGAGGACTCAACAACACCTCAGCAACTGGCTCCACACCAGCCGGCTCCACACCAGCCGCCAGCGACCCGACCTGTGGCTCGGATTTGGAAACCTCCGGTAGGGATTGTTCTTCTTCAACAGATGTTTCACGCTCATTGGTGAGATCTTCGTCGATTGCCTGGTTGGCTTGTGCCGATCCCGTAGCATCCTCAGATTGAGGTAGGTCCAGTGCGGAGGCGGCCCAGGGCGTCGAGACTCCAACCAACAGTGCTATGGCGAGTGTTGCGCTCGCTCCTATGGTTTTGGTACTCATAATCGGATCGTATCTTCTGGGCAGGCATGTGGGACCGATTTGGTAACACTATTGTTTCGATGATTTGCCTTCTGTGGGGTCCGTTGTGGTGCGTGAGACGCAGATCTGAATTACTTTTTCAAAATTCTGGTTGATGGAATTGGCTTTCATCGACCTATTTGTTTGCGAGTTACCACTTTCGATATGGGGAACTAGGGTAGCGGGCACAGGCTAGTACTTTCAAAGAAGTCGTGCCTCATCAAGCCCCTCACATCAAGTTGGATCAATGGTGCGGGATCCCTAGTGACCCACACATACATCATTGGGGGGCAAGAACGTGGTGGGGAAGCAGACAGTGGTGGGGCGGAATCCTTTTCAGAATCCATCCCCACCACTGTTATTGCTGATTGGAACTAGGCCAATCTAGAGGTAATTCTAGAACCGAACGTAAGCACTGACTGGTCCCCAAATCGGTCGAAGTTGCACCTTTGCCCCGAAGTAGCCGGGGGAGTCGATGATCTGCCCGTTACCGGCATAGATGGCGACGTGTCCACCACCGCGCATAATCACGATGTCGCCCGGCTGTGGATTACCGACTTTCTTGCCCTTAGCCCATTGGCCCCATGAGTCACGCGGAATGTTCTTGCCCAATTGGCGGTAGACGTAACTGGTGAATCCCGAGCAGTCGAAACCGTAGGTCGGATTTGTTGCCGCACTACCAGAAGCCGCTTTGGAACCGATCAGAGACTTCGCGACCGAAATCAGAGTCTTTGTCTGCTTCGGCTTGGGAGGGGTAACGCAGGTCGTGGTGTACGAAGCGGTCGATACTGCCGAAGTCCCACCGAGCAGAACCTTGGTGCCTGAGCGTTCCTTGGTGATGCTCTCCAGGCTCTTCGGGCGGCACTTCGTCTTTGTCAAGATGATGGGAGCCCCAGCAACCTCAGCTGCCGCAATCCCCGATAGTGCATCGGCGAAGTTCTGGGAGTTGGCATAGACCACGTCCTTGCCACCCTTGTACAGTCCGTCGGCAACGGCAACGGATGTTTGATGACGGTCTTTCCCGGAGTGAACGTTCAAGCTGACCTTGTTGCCAGAGGCATGTTTTTTGGCTGCTGCCGTGACCTTGTTCTTCTCCGCATCGGTCCAAGCCCCACCTATGATGTGGACCTCGGTGGGTTGTAGTCCTTCGAGAGCCAATCGCGCATTCGCGCTAAGGCGATTCTTGGAGGTCAGAATAACTGCTCCCTGACGATCCGCGGCCGGGGCACCCGCGATGACGGCATCGGCGAAGTTCTCGCCGGTAGCGATGAAAGCGGGCTGTCCTTGGGGGAAGCAGTCTGCGATCATGCGTGAAGTCTCGTAGCGGTTCCCACCTGCGAATCGAGTGACCTGTGCATCAGGCACGCCCATTGCGACAAGCTGGGATTCCACCGCGTTGCTCACCGCTTTGGTGCCTCCAGCGATGAAAATATGCGTCGGGTTGACATCCTTGATCTGTTGCCTGACCCCATCCGGAATGGAAGTCGAGTTCACCAGGAGCAGAGGCCAACCAGCAAAGGTTGCCAGTGCTGCGATCGTAAGTCCGTCCGCATAGTCGCGACCACTTGCGATGAAGACAGCGCGCCCCTCATCAATAGGGGCAGAGTCTACCGCTTTGGCGACGGCAACGTTGGTTTCGTAGCGGCTTGCTCCACTTAGGCGTGCCACCCCCCTGAGTGTTCCGGTGAACTCGGCAGAGGGAATGTTGCATTCAGTGGTTGTCGCATACTCGGGCTCGACGCCCGTGGAGGCGTCCGGAGCCTCGCTCTGTGATATGGGTCCACCAGGTTGGGAACTTTGCTGCCCAACGGATGAGTTGCCGTCGACGGTCGGATTATCGCCTTCGTGAGCGTCGCGTCCCGTGGGACGTCCTGTACTTTCCGGATCTGAAGTAACCGGATCCGAGTCCTCCTCAACCGATTCGGTTGTGGAAGTCGACTCGGGGTCTGCCGTACCTTGTTCGCCGACTGGAGCAGCGCTGGCAACGAAGGTGGTGGAAGCAATGAACGTTACCGCCAATGCTCCGGCAAGTGCGGATGTTGTGCGTCGTAAGACAGAAGACATGTGAAAGAGTTCGGATCGGGGACACGAAATGGGGGCGTTTAGTCGGTCCAATGGTGCGACCCGCCCGGTGCAGAGTCCACGGGTAATACCCCTAGCTCTGATGAAGTTAGAACTTGACGATGGTAACAACCCCATAACGATGTGCAACAAGAACAAGGCGTTTCAGCCTTGCCGGCATTTCCCCGAGTCTGCCGGTTGGTGTAATAACCGCAGCTCAGAGCATAGTTGCACGGATGTGAGGTTACATGACCCACATTTTCCCCTGGGTGAGAACCCCTAGGGGAAAAGACCCCGCAGCGTCCCCTAAAGACACCGCAGCGTCCCCTTAGGTGTCCGTAGTGACTCCTCTAGAGAAACATTTCGTATCGCGAAATGATTGCCGAGACGAACAGTCGAATCAACGAAGTGAATCAGTGAGAGCAGTGACCACAGACGCTGCTGCGTTTCCATCGCCGTAAGGAGTGGCATTCGTCGGAGCAGGAACCGACCGCGACGCAGCTTTGGTGAGAGCTTCGCCCGGCTCGACGAGCACGTTCCAGCCCAGTTCGACGGTCTCAACCCACTCGGTCTCTGTTCGCACAGTTGTGCAAGGAACGCGCAACAGGAACGCTTCTTTTTGCAAACCGCCCGAATCCGTGATGACTCCGCGGGCGTTCATGACTGTGGAGACCAATTGCGGGTATGCCAGCGGAGCGTGTGCGATCAGGTTCCCTCGTCCCAACTCAATACCGTGTTCGGCGCACTTGGCCAGAAGACGGGGGTGAGCCAGGATGACGACCGGATGGTCGACTTGGCCGAGGGACTCCAGGATTGCGTCAAGCCGATCATGGTCGTCAGTGTTCTCCGCGCGGTGGATCGTTGCTACCGAGTAGCTTCCCGGCAGGAAATCCAGGCTGTCGGTAAAAGGGGGCCTGTTACTCGCGACCTCATCGCGAGTCTTGAACAGGACATCCGTCATCACGTCTCCCGTGATGACCACGCCCTCGGTTATTCCCTCTTTGGCAAGGTGGTCGGCACCAACGCGAGTTGGCGTCAGCAACAGGTCAGATGCGTGATCAGTGAGGACTCGATTGTGCTCCTCCGGCATGAGGCGGTTGTGCGAACGCAAACCAGCCTCGAGATGTGCCAGAGGAATGTGCAGTTTAGCAGTGCAGATAGCAGCCGCCAGCGTGGAGTTGGTGTCGCCGTAGACCAGCACCCAGTCGGGCTGGTGCTTAAGTAGCACGTCATCAAGTGCCATCATGATCGCACCTGTTTGCTTTCCGTGGGAACCAGAACCGACCCCCAGGTGCTCGGTCGGAGCATCAATTCCAAGGTCCTCGAAAAAGATGTCGGAGAGCATCGGATCGTAGTGCTGACCCGTATGCACGATTACGTGCTCAATCCCCGCCTGCTTGAAAGCCCGGTCTATTGGGGCCAATTTGACGAACTGAGGGCGCGCTCCAACCACTGAAAGTACTCGCATGTGTGCATTCTAACCGCGGGACACGACTAGAACTGCGTTAGGCTTTCCCAGTACCCGGTAACTGGTATCAGGTGTCGTGAATGTGAATTGGCATCTATCAAAATGTTCCTTGGTGAAGCTCTCTGGAGGACCTTGTGCGCATAGCGGTTGTCGCTCTTGGAAAGATTGGGCTGCCGCTGGCGGTTCAGTTCGCAGACTCAGGTCACGATGTCATTGGTGTCGATGTGAACCAGCAGACTGTGGACCTGGTGAATCGCGGCGAGGAACCGTTTCCCGGAGAAGAGCACCTGGCAGATAAACTGGCGGAGCTAGTTCCTGCAGGCAAGCTGAAAGCAACTACGGACTACGCACAGGCCATTCCGAACGCGGATGCTGTGGTTGTCGTAGTGCCACTCTTCGTAAATGACGAAACCTGGGAGCCAGATTTTGCGTGGATGGATGCGGCAACGAAGTCACTCGCGGAGAACCTGACCCCCGGAACACTCGTTTCATACGAGACGACACTTCCGGTGGGTACTACCCGCGGGCGCTGGAAGCCGATGATTGAGGAGATCTCCGGGTTGCGAGAAGGAGAGGATTTCGACCTCATCTTTTCTCCCGAGCGCGTTTTGACCGGAAGGGTGTTCGAGGACTTGCGGAAGTATCCGAAGCTGGTTGGCGGACTCTCAAAATCGGGTACCAGCAAAGGCATCGAGTTCTACCAGCAGGTACTCCAGTTCGACGAGCGCCCAGACCTTGACCGCCCTAACGGTGTTTGGGATATGGGCGGCGCCGAAGCCGCAGAGATGGCGAAGCTAGCGGAGACCACCTATCGCGATGTCAACATCGGCCTTGCCAATCAATTCGCGGTGTATGCCGACAAGGAAAGCATTGATGTCAACAAGGTCATCGACGCATGTAATTCTCAGCCGTACAGCCATATTCACCACCCTGGGATCGCTGTTGGCGGACACTGCATCCCCGTCTATCCACGCCTCTACCTGTCGACTGACCCCGATGCTTCCGTCGTTCGCACCGCCAGACAATTCAACGCCGGAATGCCCACGTACGTGGTGTCCCGGGTCGAGGAAGTTCTGGGCTCACTGGAGGGCCAGGATGTTGTAGTCCTCGGTGCCTCATACCGCGGAGGAGTGAAGGAGACGGCATTTTCTGGCATATTTGCGACTGTAGAAGAACTCCGTGACCGCGGCGCCAATGTAAAGGTGCACGACCCGATGTACTCGGCTGAGGAACTCTCCGGATTCGGATGGGACTCGTACACCATCGGTGATTCCGCTACAGCTGTAATTGTTCAGGCGGACCACGCCGAATACAGGACGCTAGCACCTACCGATTTCCCTGGCGTGAAGATCCTGTTTGACGGTCGCCGGATAACTGATCCGTCGCTGTGGGTAGGTACGCCGCGGATGGTTATCGGAGAGTAGAACCCCAACCCATGGAACTCATCTCGATTTGGCTGCCAACACTTCCCAGCTTCGCGTTGGCACTAGTTGCGATCTTTGTTCCTGGATTGCTCTGGGGTCTCGCATTTGGTTTACGAGGACTCCTGCTTGCGATAGCTTCCCCACTTTTGTCCACATTCCTTATCTCTACGGGAGCGATCGTCGCCGGGGTGATCGGCTTCTGGTGGGGGTGGGTGTTCCTCGGCTTGTACACTCTTGCGGTTTCGGCTGTGACCTGGGGAATCGTGGCCACATGGCGTGTTAAGCATGGAACCCCTCCGCGCGAGTTGGCACCCCGCTGGCTACTTCCTGAAGTACTCCTGGGAGTTCCGATAGTCGCAGCCGTCAGCGGTTGGGCAGCGATCTGGGCAATCGGAACTCCAAGCAATCCTGTGCAAACGTGGGATGGCACATTCCACATGTCCGCAGCACGCCTGATCTTTTCGACAGGCAACGGATCCACCTTCCATATTGGGAGTCTTGCCTCGCCCAATGGGGGCAACCTCGCGTTCTATCCGGCCGGTTGGCACGACCTGGTGGCGTTAGTGATGGAAGCATCTGGTGATGCGGTCCTCGCCAGCAACGTTACATCTATAGTCTTCATCGCATTCATTTGGCCTTTCACGGCGGCAATGCTCACCGCTGTTCTATTTCCGAAACTGCGGTTCGCGCCTTTTGTTGCAACTTTGTTGGCCGCAGCGTCAACGGCCTTCCCGGAACGTGTCGCCTCTTACGGAACTCTGTGGCCTATCCTCTACGCCTACGCGATGATCCCTTTGGCTCTTGCGCTTTCAGTTGTGTTCATTAGGGGGAACTCTCCCGATAGTGATGTGTTCAGACCGCAGTGGAATCTGTTTGCCCTCTTGCTGGTCTCCTTGGCTGGAATCGGCCTAGTCCACCCGCAAGGTGTTTTGGCATTCCTGGTTCTGGGCATCTGGTTACTGATCGGGAAGCTGATTATGTCGTATGTCCGTCCGGACTCCGCGACAAAATCTGGACGTATTTTCCTCTCGGTGACAGTCCCGGCTCTGCTTGTATTCGTCTATCTCCTTACGTTTACGAATGCGGCGCAGATTACGATCAACTTCGACAAACGGGAGCCGGTTGGTACCGCAACTGGTGAGCTGGTTGGTGCGGTAGTCGATGCGCAACTATCTCAGCAGGGGTATGGCAACGGGGGCGGGTGGATTCTCTTTGCGGTTCTTCTGGCACTCGGCTTCATTGCTCTGCTTGTATTACGCCAGCAGCGTTGGCTCATTCCAGCGTGGATGGTTTCTGCTTACTTGCTGATGGCGGCAGCGACAATGACTTTGCCCGGCTATGGGTTAGTTGGGTTCTGGTATTCAGATCCGGTGAGGTTGGGTGCGATAATTCCGCTTGTCGGTGTCCCGATTATGGCGATCGGCGCGGGCTGGGCACTCAATGCTTTGGGCGATTTGCTGGTGAAACGAGTGCACTGGAACTATGCGCTGGTCGGACTCCTGATCGGAACCATCGCCTTCGGGACTGTTTATGTGACCACTGGTGGACTGGGCCGACATGTCGGCAGCTTACAGTTGTGGATCAATTACATATACAGGGGTGAAACGGGGCTGAATGGCTTGGTAGGTGAAGAAGAACTCGAGATGATCGGGCGTGTCTCCGAGGAACTTCCCGAGGACGCGGTGGTTCTCGGCAGCCCCTTTACCGGGGCTCCGCTGGTGTTTACGGTCGGTGGAGTCGAAACTGTCTTCAAGATCTACGCGAAGCCTGCTCAAGGAGACATGCTGTATCTCGCAACCAACTTCGATGCGATTGAGACTGATCCCGAGATTTGCAGAATCCTCCAGGACAACGGAATCGAATACTTCTATCATGATCCGGTGCTATACAGGGTCGGGACTGGAAGCCAGGCCCCCTGGTTCCACTCGTTGGAAAATCCAGGACCTGTAATGGACAAGTTCGAGGAAATCGACTCGGGGGGCTCTGCGACGCTCTACCGAATCACCGTCTGCGACTAGTTTGTCTTGGCTGGGCGCCATAAAGGCTTGGCCAAGGAAGGAAGAAAATGGGTGCTGAATCCTTGTGGTCCATTGTGGATGCTCAAGATTACGCGGATCTGGAGTTGATACTCGACCCGCGCCAGCGCAAGCTCGTTGAGGGAGCCATCAACTATCACAGCCTGGTGAATCCCGGTGCAGAGTTGACCTACCGCGTATACCTCAGTTTGGACGAAGAGTACCCGCGGCTCACGGACACCTCCACTCTCACTGGTGACTGGGTCGAAGACATGGAACCCCTCGGAGAGTTCCGCGTCCGCAGCAAGGTCAAAGGAAAGGTTCGCAAGGAACCAGCCTGGGATGACCGTGACCAGAAGTTTGTGGAAGCGGGAGACGTGCGGTATCTGCGTGTCTCGCCGACCGTCAGCAACGACGCCAAGGCTCGAGTTGCAGAGATCCTTAAGCCCAAACAGAAGTTGTACAACTTCCTCGAACGTCACAACACCGAGCTACTCGACGTGATACGTGAGGTCCGCATCCGGAAGAACGAGATGCGTCTGGGACATCCGATTGCTCGACACAAAGGCGATTCTTTTTTCGGCAACGCCAAGGAACTGAAGAAGTTCACTTTCAAGAAGGTGCGGCCCATTGGGCCGCGAGCGGATGCGCCGCAGGCACTGCTGTTCGGCTTGCACTGGTTGCAGACGGGTGGTGCCGAACGCTGGGCGTTTGAATCCATTCAGATCGCTAAGGACCAGGGACTCTTGCCGATTGTCATTACGGACCAACTGTCGCATCAGTACTGGATTACTCGGCCAGAACTGGAGGGTGCGCTTCTGCTTCCTTTGACGATACCGTTGCAGCGCTGGCACGGAGATGAGCCCCTGTTGCGCTTCCTTTCAGAGACATACCAGATTCGCGGAATCATGCTGCATCATTGCGCGTGGCTTTACGCGTGTCTGCCCTGGTTCAATGAGTACATGCCGGAGATTCCCGTGGTGGATTCGCTTCATATAATTGAGTATTCAGGCGGTGGATACCCCGGCTTATCCGCGCACTGTGACAACTTTGTGGATCTGCACCATGTGATCTCTCCCCGGTTGTCCGAATGGATGATCGAGAAGCAGAAGATTGATCCTAAGAAGGTGGTTTTAGCCCCGCTGGTTGGGTTGACTACCAACGAAGACGTGGACTTCAAGGAGAGGGTGTCTGCGGACCGCTTCCGCGTTGCGTTTATTGGCAGGCTGGCGCGCCAGAAAAGGCCGGATGTGTTCTTGGCTGCGGCGGAGAAGCTGAACAAGAAGTTCCCAGATGTTGACTTCATTTTGCACGGGTCGGGTGAGCTTGAGCCGCTGGTGGACCGGCAGCTATCCGAGCGGGGTCTAGAGGGAGTCGTGGAGCGTCGCACGGAAGAGACTCCAGTGTCACAGACACTTGCTGATTCTGACCTGCTTGTGCTCACCTCCACTAACGAGGGTCTAGCCCTCACAGTGTTCGAAGCTGTAGCTGCAGGCGTTCCGGTCATCTCGACGAGGGTCGGTTCTCAGGAAACGCTGGTTCCCGATGACGCTCTCATGGACCGTGCGGCGGCGCGCCTGGTGCGCCAGATCAGTCCGCTTGTCGCTACCCTGAAGGACAACGAAGAGGCCCGCCGCGACCTTTGGCAGCGTGAACGGCGCGCGGTTCAGGAGTTCTCTAAGCTGTCCACTGCGACCCAATGGACAACCGAATGGATGAAAGGGCTCGTTAGGTAATGGCCAATATTGCTGCGGTCGTAGTGACCTTCAACAGGCTGGACAAGCTCAAGAACGTGCTGGCTTCACTGGAAGCTCAGACCACGCCTCCCGCGCGACTGATCATTGTTGACAACGCTTCCACCGACGGGACGGGGGAGTACCTGCGAAGCTACGACGGAAAAGTTCCGACCGAAGTTATCACTGCTCCTACCAACACCGGAGGTGCCGGTGGCTTCTACCTGGGCATGAAGGCTGCGCATGAGCGGGGTTTTGAGTACTCCTGGATCATGGATGACGACGCCTACCCGGAACCTGACGCCCTGGCCAATCTGCTTCGCGGGTACGAGGAAGCTGTGGATGAGCTGGGTCACGAAGTTCCTTTCGCTTGCTCGGTTGTCAACTTCATGGATGGAAACATCTGCGAGATGAACAACCCGATTCCAACATGGGATTGGGGAAGGTTGCTCAGCAAGGGGCAGAAGGCCGTCATGGTGACGCGCTGCAGCTTCGTGTCGGTGCTGATCCCACGCTGGGTCGTCGAAGAATTTGGATACCCGCGCAAGGAATACTTCATCTGGTTTGACGACGCCGAGTACACCGCGCGGATAACTGCCAAATGCCCTGGTGTTCAGGTCCTCGACTCCATCGTGTTGCACGATCTTGGCGACAACAAAGGCGTGAACTTCACGATGATTGATTCCAAGAACGCGTGGAAGTTCAAGTACGGAATCCGCAATGAGGCGTCATATCAGCTGCACAGTCGCGGGTTCCCGCACTACCTGATGTTTGTTGCCAACGTGCAGCGGCAGATGAGCCGTGGGCGGGTCCCATTTCGTCTGCGCGGTCAGATGACCAAGCAGATGCTGCAGGCAATTACCTTCGACCCGAAGATCGAGTATCCGGCCAAGTAGTTTCGGTCCTGTGTCCCGCGGGGAGAACAATCGTAGCGACGCCCAAAGTCCGGGGATTCCACCCGGTGTCAGTCCAGTGGTGGCATCGGCTTCCAAGCGCGGTCACGGTGAATCTTACGTCCATCGCGTACCCCTCGAATCAGTGCGCTGAATCCGCCCCTGAATGACCGGTCAACCGTGGTGATCCGGATGGTCTCCTTGATGAACGTCAGGAAGGTACCGAAGCCGAAAGCCATTCTGTTCAGGTCGCCGTGCAGTGCCATGTATTTCGCGACGTAGGCGCGGTTCCTCATGATGTAATAACGGACCATGTCTGATGTGCTGTTCAGGCGACGCAATTTCAAGTCCAGGAACTTGAGCGGCCGCGTGCGGCGCAACACGAAATCACCAACCGCTACGCACGGCGTGACTCGAGAGGCCAGGTACCCGTACGTTGAATCATCCCAGTAGATGAAGAAACGTGGATCCGGCAGCCCAATCTGTCGCGCAATGTTGCGGTTGAAGAAGGCACCCTCGAAACACATGGTGTTCATTGGTAGATATCCGCGGGTGTCGAAGTCCTCTTTTGCAATGGGGCTTGGGATTCCAAGCTTTTCGTCGACATGGTATTGCCAGTAAAATGGCTTTCCATCGTAATTGTGGCGGCGCCCCTGGATCACCTGAAACTGTTTGGACCACGGATACAACAACTCCAGCGCATTGGGTTCGACGGCCACGTCATCGTCCATCAGCCAAATCCATTCGGCCCCAGTGTCGTATGCAAGACCCGTTCCGATCGAGAAACCGCCGGCGCCGCCCGTGTTCTCTTCCTGAGGTGCGTAGATCAGTCGGTCCTCCCCGGCGTCGTTCTTGCCGAGGACTTGGCGGAAGTTCTCGACAACTTCGGCGGTGCCATCCTTGGAATTGTTGTCGACGATGATCACGTTGCGTGGCATCCATGTCATCTGCGTGATCGACTCTAGAAGCACAGCCAGGAGTTCCGGGCGCTTGTATGTGACGGCGGCGAGCGCGACGGAGAACTCGGGAGGGGTTTGATTACCCTTACTTGACGCCATTGATTGTTGAAACCTTCCACGGAGCAAGCGAGACTGTCCCCATATTAGCCTTGGGTCTTTGAAGTCAGCCGCTAGAATGGCCGGGTGAATGGAGAGCCACCAGTGAAATATGACTTGGTAGTAGTAGGTTCCGGCCTGTTCGGCCTGACTGTCGCAGAACATGCAGCCAGGAAGTGGGGACTCAAAGTCGCGATTGTCGAGAAGCGACCCCACATTGGAGGCAACGCCTACTCCGAGATCGACCTCGATACAGGAATCGAGGTACACAAGTACGGGGCTCATTTGTTCCACACCTCTAACAAGCGAGTTTGGGACTACGTGAACCGGTTCACGACTTTTACCGACTACGTGCACCATGTCTACACAACCGTGGACGGCGTCGTTTATCCGATGCCCGTGAACATGGGAACAATCAACCAGTTCTTCAGCTCCGCCTATACCCCCGACGAAGCTCGTGCTCTAGTGAAGGAACAATCCACCGAGGTCAGCTCGGGGGATGTGAACACAAACTTCGAGACGAAGGGCATTTCGCTGGTAGGTCGCCCTCTATTTGAGGCCTTTTTCAAGAACTACACCGCAAAGCAGTGGCAGACGGATCCCAGGGAACTGCCTGCCTCAATCGTCTCTAGGCTCCCAGTTCGCTACACGTACAACAACCGTTATTTCAACGACACGTATGAGGGCCTTCCGACCAATGGCTACACTGCGTGGTTGGAACGAATGGCGGATTCGGACCTGATCGACGTTTACCTGGAGTCGGACTTCTTCGATCCGGAGAACCCCTTGGGCAAAGACGTGGTGGTCGGCAAGATTCCAGTCGTATATACGGGACCCGTGGATCGCTACTTCGACTACAGTGAGGGTGACCTGTCGTGGCGCACGGTGGATTTCGAACGCGAAGTCCACGACACCGGTGACTTCCAGGGAACCTCTGTGATGAACTACGGCGACATTGATGTCCCGTTCACGCGGATCATCGAGTTTCGTCACTTCCATCCAGAACGCGACTACCAAACCAAAAAGACCGTGGTCTTCAAGGAATACTCGCGCTTTGCTGATCACAACGACGAGCCCTATTACCCAATTAATACGTCCGAGGACCGTGAACGTCTTCTCAAGTACCGCGAGAAGATGGCAAATGAACCGCGGGTGTTCTTCGGCGGACGGCTTGGTACATACCAGTACCTTGATATGCACATGGCCATAGCGTCAGCCATGAGAATGGTCGACAACGAGCTCGCGGAGCTCTTTGGAGAGGAAGCCGCAAAATAGTGGCACCGAGCGAACAGACTCAGGAGTTCGTCGAACCAGGTCGGTCCATGGGCCTGATCGAGGTCTTCCGGCGCAGATTCCTGACTTCACTTCTGGTCCATAAGGAACTGAGGATCCGGTACCGAGGCTCGGTGCTGGGAATGATCTGGTCCTATGCCAAGCCAGCAACTCAGTTCCTGGTGTTCTACTTCGCCGTCGGCGTGTTCATGGGAATGAACAGGAACATCCCCAACTACGTGATCTATATGTTCTCCGGCGTGGTACTCATCAACTACTTTGGCGAGAGTTTTGGGAACGCAACCAGATCGGTCATTGCGAATACTCCGCTGGTGAAGAAGATCTATCTTCCTCGGCAGCTTTTCCCAATTTCGTCTACCTGGGTTGCGATGGTGCACTTCTTGCCGCAACTGGTGATCCTGGTTGTTGGTGCTTTGCTCTTTGGCTGGCGTCCCGGATGGTCAAACCTTGGTGCAATCCTGCTAGCCCTGCTGATAATGACTGCGTTCACGGTTGGTGTCGGTCTGATCGGTGGTGCCCTGAATGTCATGTTCAGAGACACGGAGAACTTCGTGGACCTGATCCTTATGGTGTCGACCTGGATCTCGCCGGTGTTGTACACATGGGAGATGGTTTCTGACGTACTCACTGGGGGACTGAGGTGGCTCTGGTATGTCTACCAGTTGAATCCGATCACTATCGCCGTCGAATTGTTCCACTATGGTTTCTGGCAGCCGACTTCCGGCGCACTGCAAACCGCTCTGCCCCCCTTGATGGGAATGTGGGTTCTTCTTGCACTGGTGATCTCCTTCGGGATCCTGGCGATTGGTGATTGGCTCTTCCGCAGACTTGACCCGCGCTTTGCCCAGGAGCTCTAGATGAAGAGTTACAAGCAGCCAGTAATCAAAGTCGAACACATAGTAAAAGAGTTCAAGCTTCGGCGTACACACACCATGAAAGAGACTCTGGTGTGGATCATCCGAGGACGATCAGGGGAGATCTCTGAGAGCTTCCGCGCACTTGACGATGTGAGCTTCGAAGTCGGTGAAGGGGAAACTGTCGGCCTGATCGGGTACAACGGTTCCGGCAAGTCCACGACCTTGAAGATGATCTCTGGAGTCATGCGCCCGGACAGCGGATACATCGGCACGCGGGGAAAGGTCGCAGGTCTGATCGAGGTTGGTGCAGGCTTTCACCCGGACTTGACCGGTCGGGAGAACGTGTACCTGAACGGCGCGATCCTCGGCATGACTCGCAAAGAGATTGACGAAGCGTTTGACGACATCGTGGCGTTCTCCGAGATCGAGCAGTTCATTGACACCGAAGTGAAGTTCTACAGTTCCGGCATGTTCTTGCGGTTGGCTTTCGCGGTGGCAGTTCATACGACCCCGGACATCTTCCTGGTTGACGAAATCCTGTCTGTGGGTGATGAACCTTTCCAGCGCAAGTGCCTGCAGCGGATCCGCGAGCTTCAATCCGACGGGAAGTCACTGGTTATTGTCAGTCATGACCTGAACATGATCGAGGAGTTCTGCGACCGGGGTATTGTTCTCAGCCGGGGAAAGAAAATCTTCGACGGTGATGCAGTGGAGGCAGTACGCGTGCTGCGGTCCCAAGGCTAAAGTGCAGACGCCACCAGGTGCACGCGTTCCTGGTCAATCCGCTGCCTGTCAGCACTCCCGGGTTCTAGGCTAGCTCCGGGAGCCCACACGGCACCGGACCCAGCCATCCACAGTTGGATGAGTTGTGCCGAGGCCAAGACAAGATTGTCTGTCACCAAGAGCACGCGTTTCCCGGCCACCGCCTCCGGCTTGGAGCAGTCGCCGACCTCATCATCATCGAGGTTCGCATCCCAGTGGTCAACGGCATATGGCTTTAGTTCACCTAGGCAGGCGACTCCGCGAAGAGTTGTAATCGGCAGTGCCTGGACGTCCGGATCGCTCAATTCCTGGGGTGCCAGCCAGTCGATGGTCTTCGACACGAGCCGTGTGTCTTTGGGTGCCGAGACAGGCGACTCAATGTAGTCACCGTAGGAAAGCACATCGGAGATGCCGTCCAGAATGCCCGCGGGCAACCCATCAGGCCACCCTAACGCCAGGGAGTCTGACGTCTGCGCGACAATCGTGTCAGGCCCACCCTCGTCCTTCATAGCCGTGAGGATCCCCACGTCGTTGGCTACCGCAAGATCGAGCTTCCCAGGGTTCTCGGTAGACTCAAGGGTCATTCCGCGTAACCAAGGTGTCAGCAGCCAAAAGACCGAACGCCAATGGCAGGGGAGAAGAACACCAAACCGTTGGGCACCCCACGGGAACTCTGAGGCAAGGAAGTTGTCGGTTTTTGCGATCCAACGACGAGCGACGGGGCCTCCAAGCTCGATGCGTTCTTGACCTTCGCTACTCAACCAGGTCAAGACGGGATCGGATCGACGATCCAGGTGGTCGCACAGTTCGGTTGCATTCAGGGTGTTCACGGATTCAGACTACTGAAGAATCTCCTCGACACACGTCATGCAGATACCTCGGAGTGGTCCAGCACACTGCCAGTAGGAGCGAAGCGGTAGTGTACCTGCACGGAAAGGAGCGTGCATACTATGCGACACGCGTGTCGAGGAATTGCAGAGCCAATATCCCAGATTCACTTGACACCGATCTAGTTACACCAGTGTAATTAGATGCACGTGGGCAGGTCCTCTTGATCCTGACTGGAAGATAAGGAAGTCGTTATGTGGAACATTTTCGGAGAAGGTGAAATCGTCTTCACCGCCGTCTCCGATGGTTATCCCGTCGACAACCTGCTTGATGGTCCGCTGTCTTGGCAGCACCAAGCGCTCTGCGCTCAGACTGACCCGGAGGCGTTTTTTCCGGAGAAGGGCGGATCAACCCGGGAAGCCAAGGGTATCTGCAGCTCGTGTGAAGTTCGTGCGGAATGCCTTGAGTACGCACTCACAAATGATGAGCGTTTCGGTATCTGGGGTGGTCTATCCGAGAGGGAACGCCGGAAGCTACGCAGATCCGCATCTTGAACCAGCTGTCGGCGTATTCCAAGTGGGCTTCTTCAATCTGGGCTGAGCTAAAGTGACCTTGGAAGCATTTCCTGAACACGATCATGATGACCGTGTGGTTAAAGCTACCCCTGTCGCTTCACCACGTGAGTCGAGACCAGATAGGTCTGGCGTCGTAGCAATTATCGTCTTGGGGCCCAACTCTGACAGTTCAGAGACTGCGGACGGTATCTCTTCGTCAGCGCAGGCAGCACTCAGGTCGGTCATGACTCAGACTGTTCCGCCCGACATGCTGATCGTTGCGCACACTGCTCAAGAGGACCCCATTACGTGGCAGCTTCCAGACTTGATGACGACCAAGCTGGTCCAGGTCCACGTTCCGGGTGCCCCCAATTTTGGCCAGGCGGTTTCCCGGGCACTTGAGTCCGTGGAGGGCTCGGGGAACCACCAGTGGTTGTGGTTGCTGCACGAGGATGTTGCGGCTCAACCCGACGTGCTGGAGTGCCTGCTTGAAGTCGGACGTCCCTCAAGCAGCCTGGGCGCTATTGGCCCCAAGCAAGTCCTATACGACAACCCAGACCGACTCCTTGAGCTTGGAATTCAGGCGACACGCAGTGGGCGCCGGGTCAACTCTTCAGAGCCTGATGAGATCGACCAGGGTCAGTACGACCACCGAGACGATGTGTTGGCCGTGGGTTCTGCTGGAATGCTGGTCCGAATGGTTGCTTGGAATGAGGTTGGGGGATTCGACCCATCCCTCGGCCCGTTCGGCGACGGACTAGAGTACGGCCGACGTCTTCGTCGTGCCGGCTACCGGGTCGCTGTTGCACCGCGTGCCGTGATAAGGCACGCACAGAACTCTTACGGCCATGACTCGGCGGGACGTTCAAGCTTCGCACGCCGCCGTGGTGCTCAGTTGTACAACTGGGCACTTGCGACCCCGTTGTGGAAGTTCGCGTTGTTGATGATCTGGTTCCCCATCCTCACGGTGATGCGCGCTGTGGTACGAGTCATCAGCAGGCGCCCTTCGATGGTTCCCGCAGAGTTCTCTGCCTACGTGGAATTGGTTCGCTCCACCCCTGGGCTGCTGCGACAACGGAAGGCGATCGCCAAGGTCGCTACGGTACCCAGGTCCTCACTGGTACCTTTGGAAGCCGACCCGCGACTGATCGTTCGAGCCAAACGAACAGAACGAAGAATCTTGTCCTCCGGTGCGCCGCAGACAAGAGTGCGCCTGGATGTCTCTGCCCTGGCTACCCTTCGGCGCCACCGAATCGCAAGCGGAACAACGTTGAGCATAATCCTGGTGGCGGTCTCAATCATTTCTCTTGTTGCCTGGTTCCCGTTCATCAATGGGTTGGAAGGATCAAACTGGGGCAATCTTCCGTCATCATGGTCACTTCTGATGCAACAGGCATGGAGCGGCTGGCAGATCAGCGGTGACGGAGCGGTCGGACCGGCCTCTCCCTTACTGCTTCCGCTGACAGTCGTGTCGGCCCCGTTTGCGCTGTTTGGTGTCACTCCGGGCCAGCTTGGCACACTGCTGATGCTGTTGGCGCTTCCTTTTGCAGTGTGGGGTGGCTGGGCAGTAGCTGGACTGTTCACCAGGTCCTCGGCGACCAAGGCGGCTCTTGCGGTCCTGTGGGGAGCACAGGGGACGTTGCTGATGTCGCTCGTCTCAGGAGATCTTGGTTCAGCCTTGGCAATTGTCGCTGTGCCCGCACTGGTCGTGGGTGTGTACCGCGCACTGGGGACACCCGCCTACCTGCGAGTTCAGGCGATTAAGGACGTCGCATTGGTTTCGCGTCCTGATCGGCTCGCGTGGGCAGGACTCGCCGGATTTGCTTTGTTGGCAGTTTCTGCGGCCAGCCCTGTGATGGTAGTCGTGGTTGCAGTGCTGGTCGGAGTGCTGGCCATGGTTCCCCAAAGCTGGTATATCCGGCACGATCTTGATTTTGAGCACGAGGACGCGCTGTCTAGGCTGCGCAGAGCCGTAATTCTCGCCCTGATCACCTTGCCCTCCCTGATCTGGCTCATGCCGTCACTGGTGGCGCAAATTGCGCGTGAGAACCGTTCACAATTCTGGAACTGGTTCATCGGTCAGGGTCTTTCCAATCTCCAAACGGAATCAGCGACTCCTTCGTGGTGGGAGTTTCTTGCGGGGTTTCCTGCCAAAGCTTCGATGGTGGGTCCCGCCCTGATTGCAGGCAATGGCACTTGGCCTCTGACCGCCTGGCAACTCTGCGCGGTTGCCTGCGGATTGGTTCTGTTGCTCTGGGTGCTTGTGGGACTGATAGGGGCTGCGACGGCTCCGATCACTTTCTCTGCTTCAGTTCGCCGAGCGATCTATGGCTCTTTGGGTGCGGTCGTAGTCTTCTGGGCTATGGCTGTGGGAGGCTCTTACGCGAGCGGGGGATGGGCTGGATACGCACCACTACCCATGTCTGGCGCGGCGATAGCGATGGTCATCGCGGTGGCCGCAATGCACTCGAGCTTCCGCATTTCGGCGCCATCTTTGCGAAAGGACCCGCGCCAGGTTCGAGCAAACCGTGTTCGGGCGATCACCAGTGCCATCGGCTTGACTGCGGGATTTACTTCTTTGATCACCGTCATGGCGCTGGGTGGGTTGAGTTCATCTGGTCCGGCTGGTTCCCTGAGTACGCTCGCGGTTCAGCCCGTTCAGGCAGGTGGCTTCCCTCTTATTGCTAGGGAGGCACAGAACAGTCCGCGTTCCGCCCGAGTTCTGGTCTTGTCCAAAGACGGTACGGTCATGCAGGCGCAGTTGCTGCGAGGGGCAGGAGTGCAGCTAGCCGACCTTCCCCTTGGTGCAGCAACTGGGGGCGGCCAGAACCAGGAGGCCATAAACGCGGCCCAACGGCATTTGGCTACAGCTGTTGCCGCAGCTACTTCGGGAGTTCAGGCTGGGGCAGCTTTGCTACTCGCGGACCACGCCATCGATATAGTCATGCTTTCTTCGGCCAGCGATGACGCCGAGGATATGGCGAACACATTGGACGCGGTTGAGGGACTGGAGCGCATTGGCACCGTTGAAGTTGGAACCATGTGGCGAGTTCGCCCCGATGAACGTCGTCCATCTCGCGTTGAAATCCACTATGGAGATGGCACGATCACCGAAGTGGAATCCGGTCCACTAGAGACTTCTGAACACATCGTGGTGGACCGGCCAGCGACGCTCATACTGTCTGAGACGGCAGATCCGTCCTGGTTTGCATCTTTCAATGGTCAGCGCCTGCAGCCAATCGACTCGCACGCTGACGAAGCAGACGAGACCGATGAAAATCCTCGGGCGTCGGGCCGCGCCGCCGATGAATGGCGCCAAATGTTCGAGCTTCCAGTTGGGGAAGGCGAACTCACGGTGCGCTATGCACCCGAATACCTGATGTGGTGGTGGTTAGCTGCGTCCTTTGCCTTCATGGCACTGGTTGTTTTGGCAGTGCCATGGCGCTACCGTTCACCGGACCGATATGCACTGGCTGGGTCCGGTGAGCCAAGAGATGACGACCTGGTGATTGACGAAGATGCTGAGGCTGCCCAAGGGGCTGCTGAGGCCACCTATTTTGCGGACGAGGGCGCGGATGTGGACGTTGTCGACGAAAGTTCTCAAGTCTCCGAACGACCAGTAGATCAAGAAGGGGACGACGATGAGTGACCTCAACGACGAGTTCCCTGACCGCCTCCGCAAGAAAAGCCCGATCCTTCGTCTGTTGATGGTCGTCTTGTTGATCGCCTGTCTAGTGGGACTGACAGTCTGGGCTGGGATCCGGTATAGGGACGCTCAGGTGTTTCCATCCGCAAGTGAGTCAGGTGAGACCAACGACGGTATAACGGTCGTTAATATGAGGGATGGAAGCCTCACCTATGCGTGTCCCCCGGGAGTCGTAGACCCAACGGATCAGGATGCGGAAGTTGGCGATGCTGAAGACTGGCAGAACTACTCTGGCAAGGTCACTCCACTTGTCGGAGGGGGGACATCCATTGAGGTCGCTATGTCTCAGGTGAGCGAACACCTGTTCAGCGCGTTTGGATTTGCCGGTAATCCACGCGGTGACTTTGCGGCATTCCTGGCCGACTCCTGTATCCTTCCGGCGGCAGTGCAGTATTTGCCGGCGGGGTCCACAGAAATCGGTGAGGACACAGCCCTTGTCCTTGCCAATCCATATCCCAAGCCGGTAAGCGTACAAGTACAGGTCCTGAGTCCAAAGGGAGCGCTTCTTGAGTTGCCTCAAGATGTCGTGGTGGGCGCTCATTCCACAGCAGTCGTACTTCCAGCGATTTGGGCTCCGGGCGAGCCGCGAGTTGCTTTCTCTGTTGTTGCTGACGGTTACGGAATCGCTGCATGGGTCCAGTCCTCGGGACTGGATGGAGAAGTTCCACTGGGCGTGGGCCGTCTTGGCGGACAGAAGGCAGCCGTGGAAACCGTCATTACAGGCATCGATCCAAGCGCGGCTCAAAGTCTGAGGATTGCGAACCCGGGAGGTGCACCTCAGACAGTGGAAGTCGAGATCTACACTGAGCGCGGCCCAGTTGTCCTGGGGGGGATTACAGGGTTGGAAGTCGCTGCAAAGGGAGTCTTTGACATAGATATTGGCGCTCTTCCCAGGGGAACTCACACGCTTAGGGTGCGTGCTCAAGCACCGATTGTGGCATCTGTTGCGGAGACGCGGGTAGGCAATCCGTTCAATGAGGACCCGGAGCTAAGTTTGTCGTCGCGTACCCTGGTCGGTCCTGGCGATGGGATAGTCCAAGCGGTTGTCCCGTCGAGAGCAGACCTGGAGGACTTGGTGCGCTCCGTGGGATTCCGCCTAATACAAGCAAATGTGGTTCTGGCGAATCCCTCGGACACGGACATCGTTATTGAGATGGGCGGCAAACCGGTGACCTTGGCTGCTGGCAATGCGGTCGAGGTTCCCGTGCAGGATTCTTCAATAACCTCCTCGGCGCTGACCTCGACCACCAACTTGAGGTCGGATTCACAGTTCTACGGGGCGATGGTCCTTGATGTTGAAAGCCTTCCGGGACCGATCAGATCGGTCATTCCTCTTACCGAGGGGTCTTCCGAACTCTCCCGCCAGCTAGTGAAAGTCTTACCTTCACGCGGACAGTAGGCGCACGTACAGGCAGCGTTACCTGAAGAACAGTTCCTCGGGCGAGACAGCCAGTACTTCGCAGATCCGATCAGCAAGCAGGTAGGCCACAGCTTCGGGGACTTCTTCGGCGGGCATCGTCCGCTGAATCGGTAGGCGATACAAGACTATGCGGTCAGCCAGACCGCGCCGGCGGTCGCGAGGAAATGCACGTGCCATCGTGACCTCGTGGGATTCCCACTCGGCAGGACTTGAGGGGGGTGCTTCTTCAATCCCGAACTCGATAGTTGCCACATCGGGAACATTGCTCGTGAAGCGGGAAAGTACATTCTCGACAAGAGTGAAGAACTCTTGTTTGCGTGTATTCCAGCCGGGAGCTGATGGGAACAGAAGCGGGCTGCGAGGGCCTCGTCCATGTCGGTCGTGGTTCCTGGAGATGGAGGGTGACCGCGCGCCAGAGCGGCTCACGTGCACGCGGGCAGCGATCCTCATGTGGTCACCTGCGCCAGAGGCCGGGTTGATGTCTGAGGCCATGACACTAGGTTAGCGTTGCCAAACCGACTGCTGGTGATCCGGCGGTAGCATGGTGGAGGTTCGTTTGGGATCCAAGACGACACGAAGGTAGGTATCCGTTGAGACAGTGCTCGAAGCCGGGATGCGCAAGTCCCGCAGTCGCCACGTTGACGTATGACTACAAGGACTCTACGGCTGTCCTGGGACCGCTATCCACCTCCGCGGAGCCTCACGCATTCGACCTGTGTGACATGCACGCGGAGAGCCTAACCGTTCCTAGGGGTTGGCAGGTGGTTCGCCTACAAGGTCGTTTTGAACCCGCCCCACCTTCCGGTGAGGACCTCATGGCGCTGGTCGATATTATCCGCGAGGTTGCCGGCAGGCCGGATCGTAATGAATCTGATACTGACGCAAATGGGAGGACCCACCTGCGGGGTGCCTCACTGCACGTAGACGAGGACCGTGGTGACCGAAGCGGCAAGCACTCGCAATTGCGACGTCGCGATTACCTGACCGTGATTGAGGGTTCGGTCGAGGACACTGCGGACGGTGAGAATGCCTCAGGTATAGATCGCTCTGCGCCGCGTGGTGTTTTTGGCGAAGACATGAAGTAGTTACAGCAGGCGCGCAGACTAAGGTGTGCCGATGACCCCCGGATCGAAGCCCTGCGGTTGGTTGCGTGCTGCGGCTTCACGGTTGGCAGCAAGTGCACTTTGTAGGGCTGGTGACAGGTTCTCTTTGCGGATGCGCTCATCAATGTACATCAGGGCCGTGTAGGCGGCGGATATTGGGTGCGCGACACCCGCAAGTGCGGTTACGAGCAACGTGGTGACCGACATCGACACCCACAGCGGCGCGAATGCCATGATCAGGGATGTCAGGGCTGCAAGGGCACCACCCAGAACTGACATCACCACGCCCATGACAATGCCAACCAGGAGCAGACGTCCGAAGCAACGCCAGAAAGCGCCATTTGTGAGTCGCCACGAACGTGCAATTGCGTGTCCCGGTGACGTGTCCTCTACAACGACGACCATAGTTGCGAAGAACAGGCGAATGGCTATCCATACCACCACACCGATAATTGCAAGGAACCCCAGAAACGCTAGCACGACCCATGCACCCGGATTGGAGTTGCCACTGACAGACGATGACAGCGCCGCTCCAATTGGGATTAACATCAGGAGAAACGCGGCAATTACCAGGGCTGTGATGATTAGCCAGATCAGTATCGCCGTGAGAATCAGTCGGCCAAATCGGGGCCGCAACTGCTGCCAGGTGGAGGACAGATCCATGTTGTTGGCAACCACAGCATTGGTCACTGCAAGCACCAGCATCCCGGACACCAAGAGTCCCGCCCCGGCTTCTGCCAGACCGAACAGAAGTTGAAGAATCCCGGCAAATCCAGACAGCCCGAAGTCGTATTCAGCTTCGAAATAGAACGGGTTCAGGCCAGAAGTCGAGAAGAAATCTAGGGACCCCGCCTGCGAAAATACGATTCCGTTCATGATCGCTCCGACCAAACCAATGATCAGCATGACGGATACGGAAATAGTGAACATGACCTTCGGGTTTGCGCGGACAGCAGCAAACGTACCTTCAAAGAGCTCACCCACCGTGAGAGGGCGGAAGGGAATCACTGGTGGTGGCGGACTCCACGGTCCCTGAGCAGGGTACTGGCTCGGCCAAGCCCACCACTGTTGCTGAGTATCCGGAATTGGGTATTGAGGAGAATCGGGATACTGAGGCGGGTACTGCTGTGCACCCGAATGCTGTGATGCTGTGTCTGGTGACCACTTGGAGTTGTCTGCGGCTCCGGGAGGAAAGTTCGGTGAGCTCATTCGTTCGTCTCCTTCTATGCAACACAATAGCGACGTGCGGGCCCGTCCAGATGACATGGTCACGTGATCATGGCACGATCTAGCCATGCCATCACGAATCCTTGTGGTTGACGACGACAAAGCGCTCCTTGAGATGATCGGTCTTGTGCTGCGAAATGAGGGGTATGACGTCATAGACTGCTCTGACGGAAATGAAGCCTTCCGTTCATTCCAAAAACACGAACCCAACCTGGTTCTGCTCGATGTGATGCTTCCTGGAAAGGACGGCATCGAGATCTGTGAGTTGATTAGGCGTGTATCCAACGTGCCCGTCGTCATGTTGACGGCCCGTTCCGACACCGAGGATGTTGTTAGGGGACTTGAGGCAGGTGCGGATGATTACGTGCCCAAACCTTTCAAACCAAAGGAACTGGTCGCCCGGGTGAAGGCACGCCTTCGTGGTCACACCGAGACCGATGATGAACATCTGCAACTCGGAGACCTTCAGATTGACGTATCGGGTCATTGTGTGGAGCGCGACGGTGAGCAGATTGCCCTGACGCCGCTCGAGTTCGACTTGCTTGTTGCTCTGGCGCGAGCCCCATGGAAGGTCTTCAGCCGCGAGGAACTGCTAGAGAAGGTGTGGGGCTACCGCCATGCTGCAGACACGCGCCTGGTCAACGTCCATGTGCAGCGCCTGCGCTCGAAGATCGAGCGCGACCCGGAAAATCCTTCGCTGATCATTACCGTCAGGGGTGTCGGCTACAGGGCCGGAACCGGATCTTGAGGCAGACATGAACGCGGGTGAAACGACCACTCAAGAACGGTTGGAGTCGCCCGAGCCCGCACGCGTAATCTCTGGCACGCAAGAGTCAGAAAACGTGGAACGTACCGGACTGCTCCGGCGGAGTTGGAGTCCTCTTCGGCGCTCGCTCTCTTTGAGGATTGCGCTCACGATCGCTGTCGTCCTCGCCCTCATCTTTGCCTTCTTTGCCCTGTGGATCTCTACTGAGTTACGCACCGACCTATTCCAAATGCGGCGTAACGCGGTGATCGAAGATGCATCGCTCAGATTCTCCCAGGCTCAATCGGTGCTCGACCAGTCAACGGCAGACACCCCGGACCAAGTGCAAGAAGTAACTTCACAGTTGCTGAGCTCGATCCGAGAATCGGCCGAGGGAGCCGGAGTCGTGGGGATCAATTTGATGCGTTCGCCCCAGGCATCGTCGACGTTCCGCATCAATGAGTATGTGACCCCGGATGTTGCAGACGTGATCACTCCCGAGATGAGGGCTGCACTGAAACATGACTTTGGTTCGTGGCAATCGGTGGCTTATCTCCCTACCGACGGGCAGGGCCGCCAACCGGGAATCCTGGTAGGCGCTCTAGTTGATCTTCCGGCTGCAGGTCCGCACCAGATGTTCATCCTTTACTCGTTGCAGACTGAGCAAGCAGCAGTGAACACCGTGATGAGCGTACTGTTTTTTGGTTTCGTGCCAATTCTGGTCGCCATGACCGGTCTGACGTTCTTCCTGGTCTTCAGGATGCTGCGACCGGTGCGGGCTGCAGCCGCAGCAGCCACTCGTCTTGCCGAAGGAGATCTTGACAGCCGTGTAGAAACCGGCGGTCAGGATGAAATGGCGTTGTTGGGTAGAGCCTTCAACAATATGGCGGAGTCACTCGAAGAGCAGATCACCGAGTACGACAAGCTGTCCCAACTTCAACAGAGGTTCGTTTCCGACGTATCACATGAGTTGCGGACCCCAATGACAACGATTCGCATGGCTGAAGACATCATCTTCGAAGGTCGTGACAGTTTGGAGCCAGTTGAACGAAGATCTGCGGAATTGCTCCACTCGCAGGTAGAAAGGTTGGAAGAGATGTTGGCTGACCTTCTAGAGATTTCCCGTTATGACGCAAAATCTGCTACCCCGGACTTGGAGACAACCGATCTGTACGCTCTCACCACAAGGGTGATTGGCGCCAACCAGGGGTTGGCGGACCAACTGGGAGTCGACGTGCAACTGAGTCCTCGGCCCAAGAAGCCAACCGCACCAGTCGATACCAAACGCATCGAGCGAGTGATACGTAACTTGCTGGTGAACGCGTACGAGTACGCGGATGGTGGGCGCGTAGTGGTCACGGTGGAGAGTGGAGAGACATCTGTGGCCATCAGAGTCCGGGACTTTGGCATGGGCATGTCGCGTGACACCGTGAAGCGAGTATTTGACCGTTTCTATCGCGCTGACCCAGCTCGAACCAGGACTACCGGTGGAACTGGACTGGGTTTGGCGATAGCGAAAGAGGATGTTGATCTTCACAACGGAGTAATAAATGTTTGGGGTGAACAGGGGAAAGGGAGCTCTTTCGTGGTGACTCTGCCGAAGGAGCCTCTCAGCGCTGTGACAGAGTTTCCTCTGATCCTATGGGAGCAGCAATGAGACGCCGCTGCGTATTGTTCGCCGCTGTAGCACTCACGGTAGCTATCGGTGGAGGCTGTTCGACACTCCCCACATCCGGTGAGCCACACGAGTTCGCCATTGAGGTCCCCACTAGAGAGCCGATTGGGCAGTTTGGGTCGGGGCCGCAGCCGGGGTCCTCTCCAACGATTCTCATTGAGGACTTCTTGCGGGCATGCGCAGCTGGTTCATTTGACGACTACGCAACTGCGCGCCGCTACCTGATGTCGGAGGCTAGCGATAATTGGCGGCCTAATCAGCAGGTGACTATTTTCCCCACGGACCACGCTCCGCGCGCTTCTGTTGACTCGCAGACGGAATCGCTAGCTGAGGTTCACTTTGACGTACCCACGATCGCGACGGTAGACGAGTTCGGTTCAATGGTGGAGTTACCTGAACCAGCAACTACCTCGGTGACTTTTGGACTGGAGAAGAACGAGGAAGGTGAGTGGCGGATCTCGAACCTAGATGACGGACTGGTGTTGTCTTCAAGTTCATTCACGACCGGATTCAGTTCCTACAATGTCTATTTTGCTTCGATTGATGGCGAGGCTTTGGTCGCAGATCCAAGGTGGATTCCCCGGCTCCGAGTCTCCTCGCATCTGGTGAACGCCCTGCTCCAGGGACCGACTCCGGCAATTGCGCCTGCGGTGCACGGGGATTTGGGGGAGGGACTTTCACTTCCAACAGCCGGAGTGGACGTACGCGATCGCGTTGCGTACGTCGAACTGGAAGGACCTTTGCTTACTGAATCTACGCCCAGACAACTGTTCTACTGGGAGCTGGTGCAGACGCTTCGTCAAGCCCCGAATGTTCAAAACGTTGTGGTTCGTATCAACTCCGCGGAGCTTTCGCCGCAGAATTCCCCGACCGGTCCCGAGTATGCCACTGACCGCTTGGTTGCAGTCGAAGACGGCGGAATTTCAATGGGAACTCTGGGGGCAATGACCACGATCATTGCACCTTCGGCACTTTCGGCTGAACCCCAGTTCCCGTCAATCGGACCGCTTACGCAGGGGCCGCTGGCGTGGATTGATGCGGATGGTGGCATGCTTCGCGTCCAGCGACCCGGGGCTGCGGAAATTCAATCTTTTGAAGTACCAAGCGCCACTAAGCCCAGCGTAGATAGGCGGGGCAATATTTGGACCACTGGCGGCAGCGGCCAGCGCACACTGTTGTTCGTGGATGACCGCGGACAGCTTGAACCGGTTCGTACAGGACTTCCTCGTGCCCCAATTTCTCGAGTGGCGGTGTCTCCCGATGGTGCGCGGATCGCGATGGCCATCGGGCAGGGTAAGGAAGCTACCTTGTGGCTGGCAACATTGGCACCGGGGGGAGACAGCGGTTTCGAAGTGGTAAATCCTGCACCGGTAGATCGCGTGCCCAAGGGGGTTCTCGATATGTCGTGGTCTGGGCCCACTTCAATTCTGGCTCTGACCAAATCGCCAGGCGAGGACGCATTGATTGTTCGCACCGTGTGGATTGGTGGTTGGTCGACTACCGTACCGGCACCAGAAGGAGCGGTGTGGGTCAGTGGTGGAGCGCCCTCACTGGGTGTCATTGTTCAACGTGAGGATCAGACAGCATTCCGTCGCTCCGGTTCGGCTTGGCTAGACCAGGGCAATCAGCTTAAATACCTCAGCTCGTCCGGCTAGAAGGCACCCGACGCATCCTCCACAACAGCTTCGCCGTGGTTTGCTCCACATGGTGCTGTCTCACTCCTGGACGGGCTTGGCATAGTACGCCAGCATCGCGCACATGGACGTTACAGAACCGCTCCGTATGCTTCAGTTGGTCTGGAGAGCCGTCGAAGAACTAGTGTGGCCGGTCCAGTGTGCGGGCTGTAATAGGTGGGATGAACTGCTGTGTGACGACTGCTCCCGCCTCGTCTTTACGAAGCCGAGGACGCTCATTTTGGACGATGCTGCAGGACTTCCCAGCTGGGACCTATTGGCATTGGGCTCCTACGAGGGAGCCCTGCGTGAAGTGATTGTCCGAGCCAAGCATGACCGAGGACGCGACCTTGAAGGTTTCTTGTTCCACGCGGGGCTAACGCTGGGTGCGTCGGTCCATGAACATCTTCATCAGGTACTTCAACCCAAAGATGCTGCAGTGGCTGGGTCAAGTGCCCACACGACCTTGAACCTGCGTGAGGCATGGGTGATTCCCGCGCCTTCCTCACACAAGCGCAGACGCGAGCACGCGGAGGTGGTACCTCACATCGCTCAGGGCGTGGTTCAAGGTCTGTCAACAGCTGCGGAACGACGCGGCCATCCGGTAGGCGTCAGATATGCGCCGGTGGTTGTGCTTAACTCAAGGCGTGGGGGACAGTCTGGGCTGAGTGCTCGCGGTCGCGCGGCGCGCCGATCAGGATCAATGAAACTGAAACGTTCGATCCCGCCGGGAGTCATCGCCGTCGTGGTTGATGATGTTGTTGCCACCGGCGCGACTTTGCGCGAAGTCCTGCGCCTAGTGGGACCTGCAGCCCTGGTTGCCACCGTCATTGCCGCGGCTTGAACCAGGCTGAATAGGGTCGTCAAGATCCCTGCTAACCAGCTTGATAGGTGAGTGAGATCATGTTTAAGTCTGATTGCTCGCGTAAGATTATAAGGACTCTCAGCAAGAGAGTTGTCACCTGAATAAGGAGGAAGCACTTAACATTCGCGGACAAAGGCAGTCCGCATATCGCCTGCTCATCCTAGGTTTCCTGGAGGATCCAATGGACATAGTCGTCACCGGCCGCAATGCCGAAATTCACCCAAACTTCCGCGAGACAGTCGAGTCGAAACTCGAGAAAGTCTCTCAGTTCTATCCGCGAGCACAACGTGTAGACGTCATGCTCACACATGAGAACAATCCTCGATTGGCTGACCGATCAGAGCGTATTGAGTTGACGGTGTATGGCAAGGGCCCCGTGATTAGGGCAGAAGCAGAATCATCAGACCGTTATGCAGCGGTAGATATCGCTTGCGGCAAGCTCTTCGAGCGGCTCCGTCGGCTACGTGATCGTGCAAAGGACCACCGCCGTATCAAAGTACTCACTTCGGATAGTGCAGATGTGGCCGCTGCGGCTACAGCGGAGATTTTGACAGATGAAAGAGATGATGAGAACCGGGCTCTCCGGTCGGCCGAAGACCTCAAGGTCGGCGATGCCAGGGAAGAGCAACTTGGTGATTCTCCGGTCATCGTGCGCCAGAAGGTTCACGAGGCTGCCCCGATGACAGTTGACGAAGCGCTCTACCAAATGGAACTGGTGGGGCACCCCTTCTTCCTATTCGTTGACAAAGAAACCATGCAGCCTTGCGTGGCGTACCACCGAAAGGGCTGGACCTACGGTGTTCTGCGCCTGAACTCCCGTGTGAACGGGAACGCCGAGTAGCATCGAAGGTTGTGAAGGCTGCATCGCGGTTTCTTTGCAAAATGTGAGTTGCGCGCCCTCCTCTCTAAGCAGAAGAGGGCGCGCAACCCTGTGTGGGCATCTTTTGTAGACTGAAGATCTGGCATGGATGCGAGCACGCGTCCTGAGTAACGTAGTTCGGGGCATGCGGCACATCAACCAGCGCATTTCTAGAGAGTGGGAACCTAAGTGGGAATCATCGACAAGATCCTCAGGGCTGGCGAGGGACGCCAGATTCGCAGGCTTGATCAGATCGCAGATCAAGTTGATGTTTTGGAAGAGGATTTCAAGCAGCTATCTGATGAGGAACTGCAGGGGAAGACCCAGGAGTTCAAGGATCGTCTCGCTGCTGGCGAGACCCTGGACGACATTCAAGTGGAGGCCTATGCCACGGTGAGGGAATCCGCTTGGCGTGTGCTTCGCTTAAGGCCATTCCACGTGCAGGTCATGGGTGCAGCTGCACTCCACGGCGGAAACATCGCGGAAATGAAAACCGGTGAAGGCAAGACACTGGTTGCCACCATGCCCGCTTACCTGCGCGCACTTGAGGGCAACGGCGTTCACGTGGTCACCGTAAACGACTACCTGGCTGAGTACCAATCGGAAATGATGGGACGTGTCTACCGCTTCCTCGGCCTTACGGTTGGGTGTGTGCTGGCTGGCCAGACTCCGGCGCAGCGCCGTGAAGTCTACAACGCAGACATCACTTACGGTACGAACAATGAGTTCGGCTTCGACTATCTGCGCGACAACATGGCTCAGCGTCCCGAGGACATGGTTCAGCGTGGACATAACTATGTAATCGTTGATGAGGTCGACTCGATTCTGATCGATGAAGCCCGCACACCGCTGATCATCTCCGGCCCCGCAGCGGGTGACTTGAACCGCTGGTACACGGAGTTCGCCCGCATCGCGAAGATGCTGGAGAAGGACGTCGACTACGAGGTTGACGAAAAGAAGAAGACAGTCGGCATCCTCGAACCCGGCATCGAGAAGGTTGAGGACCAACTCGGTGTCGAGAACCTGTACGAAGCTGCTAACACTCCACTAATTGGTTTCCTTAACAACTCCATCCGCGCCAAGGAACTTTTCCACCGCGACAAGGACTACATCGTCCAGGGTGGAGAAGTTTTGATCGTTGATGAGCACACGGGTCGTGTTCTAGCAGGTCGCCGCTATAACGACGGCATGCACCAGGCGATCGAGGCCAAAGAACGCGTTGAGATCAAGGCTGAGAACCAAACGCTTGCAACGATCACACTGCAAAATTACTTCCGCCTGTATCCCGAAGGTTCCAGGGCGGGCATGACGGGTACTGCTGAAACTGAAGCGGCAGAGTTCGCGTCCACCTACAAGATCGGCGTTATACCGATTCCCACGCACCGTCCGATGATCCGCAAGGACCAGCCTGACCTGGTTTACCCAACGTTTGCCGGCAAGATGAATGCGGTTGTCGAGGACATTGTGGAACGACACAAGAAGGGGCAACCTGTCCTTGTCGGTACCACTTCGGTTGAAAAGTCGGAACTGGTTGCGAAGTTGCTTTCAGACCGAGGTGTTCCTCGCCAGGTCTTGAATGCTAAAGAGCACGAACGTGAAGCCCAAGTGGTCGCGATGGCGGGGCGCAAGGGCGCCGTAACCGTGGCTACCAATATGGCCGGTCGTGGTACGGACATCATGCTTGGCGGAAACGCCGAGTTCATCGCCCAAGCAAATTTGAAGAGCCGCGGCCTGGACCCTGAGGAGTACCCGGAGGAGTATCGCGCAGCTTGGGCTGAAGCCCTGGAGGATGCGCTCCAGGCAGTTGCCGAGGAGCACGAGGAAGTCTCAGAACTCGGTGGCCTTTACGTCCTAGGCACGGAGCGCCACGAGTCCCGTCGTATTGACAACCAGTTGCGTGGTCGTTCCGGACGTCAGGGTGACCCCGGTGAATCACGCTTCTACCTGTCGATGGAAGATGACTTGATGCGCCTGTTCAACTCTGGTTTGGCACAGCGAATCATGCAGTCGGGTGCCTACCCTGAGGATCTACCGCTTGAATCGAAGATGGTCACTAAGTCGATCGCCTCGGCACAATCGCAGGTTGAGTCCCGCAACTTTGAAATCCGCAAGAACGTCCTCAAATACGACGACGTCATGAATGGTCAGCGCTCGCTGGTTTATGACGAACGCCAGCGCGTTCTTGACGGTGAAGACCTGTCTGCGCAAATGGCTTATTTCCGGGCTGCGCTAGTCGATGGCATCGTCATGCAGTACACGGAATCCGACGATCACACCGAGTGGGACATAGAGGCTTTGTGGGTTGAACTGCGCAGCTACTACCCGATCTCCGTGACTGTCGAGGACGTACTTGAGGAACACGGTGGGATCTCCGGCATTACCCGTGATGACCTCAAGTTTGAACTCAAGGGTGACATCGAAGAGGCTTACAGGACAGGATCCGAGCAGATGGACACCAACCCGGTGGCGATTGAGCAACTGGGTGAGGAACCACAAGCAGAACTTGAGCGACGCGTGGTTCTGGCCACGGTTGACCGTCTGTGGCGCGAGCACCTTTACGAGATGGATTACCTGAAGGAAGGTATCGGCCTTCGCGCCATGGGCCAAAGGGACCCTCTGGTCGAGTACAAGGACGAGGGCGCAAAAATGTTCCAGTCCATGATGGAGAGGGTGCGTGAGGAGTCGGTCCAGCAGGTCTTTTCTTACATGTTCCAATTCCAGAAGGTTAACGAGCAGCGTGAAGCGGCTCTGGCTTCGGCTCCTGCTGAGGGTACTTCATCGAGCAGGCCCACACTCACGACTGTTTCTGCCTCATCTGGAGGAGCAACGGTCACTGCGACAGCGCAGCCAAAGAGCAAGGACAAAGGCCAGGCCAAAGGCACGGATGGAACCCAAGGCAAGGGTAGTTCAGGCAAGGGCGCAGCTGAGTCCGGTTCCGCCTTCCAACGCGGGCAGGCTAGAAGCGTCATGGGTAACGTCGGTCGTCAAGCTGCCCCTCAACGGGTAACCTACCAGTCGCCTGACGAGATGGGCGAGGAACAGACTACTGGCGCTCGCGGCGGACGTCCTAGCTCCGGCGGTGGCAACCGAGCTCAGCGCCGGGCTGCCAAGAAGAAGACGGGTCAAAAGCGCCGTTAACATCACCCCATTTCCAGGGCCGTGGCCAGGTAACGTCCGCGCGTATACTCAACGCGCAGAGCCACCGCGCGGAGACGACCACGGTCCCACAGCGTCACGGCTACTTCTTCGGCACCGTCGTGGACCCTCCAAGATCTAGCCGAGTGCGGAACTGCTGCATATGATCCCGCACCGGGCGCATGTGACGCCTCGATATGCTGTGACAGCCTGCGGTAAATGTCGGGTGCTATCCAGCGGCGAAGTGCTCTGATGTCGCGTCGCCCCGCACTCACATCAATGATCGCTGCTGCGAGTGCGATTGCCCAGCGTTCCATCGCTGTGCTCGCTGTGCCCGAAGAGCGAGATACTCCCATGTTCAAACGTTCGGGAAAAGAGACTGAATCTGAGTCCAGGCAATCGGCCGTTGCCCGAATGTGCGGGGGATAGATGGGCGGGAAGGTGCGAACTCGCGTTCGCGTCGGCGCACTGGCCTGGGGCGGACTCATCCTCGACTCCTTGACGTGCTGGAATAGCGGAACCCCAGTGTGCCGAGAAGCACTTCCATCGTGAAGACACTATCAGGCACAAACCTGAACAAGACTTGTCTGCTGAACGTGTGGAAAACCGGTGCCCCCGGGTTCACGTTGAGTCGGTGGCTAAACACAGATGGCACACTTGGGTCATGCGTCTTTTCGTTCCGCTTGTTGCATCCGATCTTCGCCATGCCCAATTGCCAAAGGTGGCTCCCGTTGAACTGCTTGCCGCAGACGCGGAAGATTACGACGAATCCAGTGAGGCTGTGCTTGAGGAAGCGGGGTACAGATCACTGCTAAGGGCTCAGGAATTGGGCGAGACACCCGCACGGATCGTGGCCGTTGCAGAGGTCAAGAATGCTTCCATACAGCTTCAGGACTGGATCCAGACAGACGCGATTATGGCCGACGATATCGAAGGTCTTAGTGCTGCTCGTGCCGCGTTGGAGGCGGAGACCCAAGAAGATGCTGATGCAGCCATGGGTGAGTTGTTTCAGGTTGCTCTGAGTTGGTATGACGTTAGTGAACGCGAGGAGCTAGCGAGCGCCTTGGGTGCCTAGAGTGACGGTGATTGGGGTGAAACAGCAACTGGAATGCAACGAGCCGATGTGAATTACTGCCAACTCCGATTGCTGGTTATGCCGCTCCAGTCTGTGACCCGAACCGATCTACGAAGTTCTTGATGATCTTGTGGGCGTGGCTGACATTCACCCCGGTCACGCGTTCCTCAACCAAGGTGCGTTCTTCAGGGGGGTAGTATCCGTAATCGGCAAAGCTGTCGATTCGGACATTGATGCCGTCGAAATCCAACTCCGGATGGAATTGAGTCAAATATATGTTGTTTCCAACGCGAGCCATCTGGAGTGGTGCAACGGTTCCAGTGACTAGCGGAACCATTTGCGGTGCGGGAACCACAACTGACTCGTGATGTCCCACGTATGCCCGGAATTGTTCGGGGACCCCCATAAAGATGGGGTCACGCCGACCTGCCGGAGTGAGAGTGAGGACCGGGGCACTAATATCCTCGTGAATCTCTGTACCAACGTGACCGCCCAGGTGATTGGTCATCAAACCCAGGCCATAGCAGATGCCCAGGCAGGGAAAATCACGGGAAATGAGTTCGTTGGAAAGCTCATTCAGGCTTTTCTCGATTTGTTTTTGCCGCAGGGACTTTTCAGTTTCAGGTGCGGAAACGTCGAACGAGGACCCACAAATGATGATCCCGTCCCACTGCGAGAAGTCAATAGTGGGGAATGGTTCGCGCTCCAGGCGAACGTTCACTAACTCTTCTTCGGTGAGGCCTGTGAATCGGAGTAGGGCCTCGCGCTCAGACTTGGCGACAGTCTCGATCATTCGAGTCGTCATCATCAAAAAGCGTCGCGCCATGAACTTGATACTAGCCCAGCGCGAAAGTGTTAAAAGTAAGCTGCCACAACTCGAATGGGCGAAGACCAAGCGCTCACGCGAACGTAGCTACCCTGGCCATATGAGCGACCTGAATGAGACTCCGACCGACCCCCTAGAAGACCTGAAGTTGGCACACCACTTAGCGGACCTGGCCGACCGCGCAACAATGGAGCGATTCCATGCGGTGGACCTCTCCGTCGAGTCGAAGGCTGACATGACGCTGGTCTCTGATGCTGACCGCAAGGCCGAGGATGTCATGCGCGCAGTGCTTTCCGTGCAGCGCCCAGACGATTCGGTTCTGGGCGAGGAACGAGGGGTAACCGGAGCATCCGAGCGACAGTGGATCATCGACCCGATTGACGGAACTCATAACTTCGTCCGAGGAGTCCCGATATGGGCCACCCTGATTGGTCTTGCCCAGGGCCCCGAAGTCGCGGTTGGTTTGGTCTCCGCACCGGCTCTGGGGCGGCGCTGGTGGGCCGCGAGGGGACACGGTGCGTTCACGGGAGGCTTGTTCGAGGATGTGCGGCAGATCAGCGTTTCGAAGGTTTCGCAGATTTCAGACGCATTCTTTTCGTTCTCCTCTTTGGATTCCTGGGCCAAAGTTGACAGGTACGAGGAAGCTATCGATCTGGTGCGCACCTGCTGGCGCACCAGGGGCTTTGGTGACTTCTGGAGCTACATGATGGTCGCTGAGGGAGCGGTCGACATTGCGGCAGAGCCCGAGCTCGAAGTCTATGACATGGCAGCTTTGGTGCCGATCATCCTTGAGGCGGGCGGCAACTTCACCAGTCTGGCTGGCGAACCTGGACCATGGGGATCTAGTGCTGCGGCTACCAATGGTTTGCTGCACCAGAAGGTGCTGGACTTCCTGGGATGCTGAGTTGTCCGGAACTGTCTGTTCGAAAGAGCCGTTGCCGCAGTGGTGTGCTGTTGCTCTAGATCAGGTTCCTCCGGGGCGGGTTGAAGACCTCGCCGCAATTGCTTCAAGCAGCGAACGAGCCCGGCTCACCAGGTGTTTTCGGGTAGGTCCCGGTGCGGGACCTACGACATCCTCGTCGTCAAGTGAGCAACGTTCAGACTTGGATAGGTGAGAGCAATTGGGCATGCAGTGTTCGGCTGCTTCAGTGATTCCGGGAAAGACGGCAAGCACATCTTCCTCGGACACGTGAGCTAACCCGAACGAACGGATGCCCGGCGTGTCTACGATCCAACCGCCATCGGGGAGTGGAAGGGCAACCGCGCTAGTCGACGTGTGGCGGCCTTTCCCGGTGTGAGCATTGACCTTGCCGACAGCGCGGTCCGCTCCTTCAACCAGGGCGTTTATCAGCGTCGACTTTCCGACTCCAGAATGTCCGACCAGCACTGAGAACCGTTCGTCAACCTCCCGGTGAAGGGTTTCAAGTCCAGCTGTATCGTCCTCTTTCACGGACGTTTGAAGAACAACAATGTCAAAGTCTTCGAACTGGGCTGCAAACTCCGTGCTATCTCGCAAGTCTGCCTTGGTTATGCACAGAACTGCAGGAATGCCTGCTTCGTGTGCAGCCACCAGACAGCGATCGACCATGCCGACTCGGGGGGCTGGCTCGGTGGCAGCGACAACGATCACCATGAGGTCTGCGTTGGCGACGATGACCTTTTCGCCGCGTAGTTCACTGGCTTCTTCCAGGCTGCGGCGCAGAACGTTCTCTCGTGGTTCTACCTGCACGATCCGTGCCAGAGTGTTCTCGCGTCCTGACAGGTCACCGGTCAGCCGAACCACATCGCCAATTACCAGTGATCCCTTTGGAATCTCACGAGCCTTCACCGCGGCGACGATCTGCCTTGGACCGAAGGCACCGCCTTCCTTGGTTGTCACTTGCAACTCGGTCGGTGTCACGGCTACCGCGAACCGCCCGCGGTCTATGCCGACTACTCGACCGGTTGGGTACTTGGAGTAATCGGGCCGCCTTTTTGTTCGAGGGCGTTTCGACTTTGGCGGTCGCACCCGTACTCGAGTGTCGTCGGTGCCTGTGTCGTATCGAGTCAAAGCCGCTGGCTCCTATCGGAGGAACCGCCGAGAACCAGCGAAGGGTCCTCGTACACCTGCTCCAAAGTCAAAGGTTCTGGCGAAGGAGACCCTTCCAACATTGCCGTCCACCGTGCAGTGAACTGAGGCAGTGTCTTCGCTGTAGTCTCCACGTTCTCCACGATGCACCCTGGAACTCGAAGTCCCACTGCGGCGGCGAAAGTTGCCATCCGATGGTCCTCGTAGGTATGGATTCGCGCAGCCTGTAGCGGTCCGGGGACAATCCGGACTCCATCATGCAGAACACGAGCATCAGCACCGAGGCGGCGAACCTCGACTGCGATAGCCTCCAGTCGATCCGTTTCGTGTCCCCTCAAATGCCCGATTCCCAGTAGCGTCGAGGGTCCTTCGGCAAAAACGCAAAGCGCAGCGATGGTCGGCGCGAGTTCTCCGCAGGGACCAAGATCAAACTCCATGCCGGGCCAAGTGAGTCCTTCAGGGGCGTGGACTGTCAATCCGGCCGAGGACAATGCAACTGAGGCTCCGAACCGGGGGAGATATTCAATCCAGTACTTACCAACCTGGTCTGTACCTACAGGCCAGTCGCGAATAGTGACACTGCCGCCACACAATAGGGCGGCCGCTAGGAAAGGTCCTGCGTTAGACAGGTCTGGTTCGATATCGATATCGCGACCGATAGGCCGCGTCGGGTCGCTGAGCCAGGACGACGAAGACTGCTGCGATATATTAACGCCCTGCTTGGCAAGCATGTCTAGACTCATCGCGACGTAAGGCCACGAAGGCAGTCGCCCCTCCGCGCGCAAAATCGTGGGTTGGGGAATCAGAGGTGAGGCCAATAGTAGCGCCGACAGGTACTGGGACGAAGACGTTGTGTCGACCATGACCGAACGTGGCGTGTCTGGCTCCCAGTAACCTTCGCGGAGTTCACCGAATGCCGAACTGAATGTCGTTCCAGCGCCGCGTATCGTCAGTGGCAGAAAGCCCGGAACTCCTTCGTAACGGATCTGAGCACCCAGGGACTCGAGTGCATCCATGAGCGGTGAGACCGGACGCTTGAGCGCACTGGGATCGCCGGTGAAGTGGGTTTCACCGTCGACAAAAGCGGCGAGAGCAGGGGCGAAACGCATGACCGTTCCAGCAAGTCCGCAGTCGATGGTGTTCCCGCCTCGAAGCTGCGCCGGCGGAGTAACCGTCATTTCGTTGCGGCCCGAGGCGAAGTCAAAGCGTGCGCCGAACTGCTGCATTGCGCGTGCAGCCAGGTGAGAGTCTCGCGAAGCCAACGCCCCCCGAATCACGGTGGGCTTTTGAGCAATCGTGCCGATTACAAATGCGCGGCTGGTTTGTGACTTCGATCCCGGCAACACTACGGTCGAACGGAGCGGTCCGGGAGCAGGGGGCGCCGCCCAGTCTCCATTGCCGATGCTTGTGTCGATAGTCACGCTGCTATACCCGATGCCTTTCGCCTGTAGGCGTCCCCTGTAGTCGCCGCTCGCTTGGAAGAGATGTCCTCCATTGTCCCCGCGGCTGCAAGATTTTGCTACAAGCGCCATGACTCACAGGCTCAAAAGACTGATCAGTGAGTACGCTGGAAGAATCGATCCTGAAAGGGACCATGACTGACTCGTCGATGCTCCGTGAAAACCAGCGCCCGGAGGCAATGGTCCAGACAGACGTGTCCCTGACAGACTTGGAACCTGCGAACCCACTGCATGTTGAAGACCAATTTGAGGCTCTGGCGATGCCGTTCCTCGACCAGATATACGCTGCGGCACTGGGATTAACGCGAAACTCGACTGACGCCGAGGACCTGGTGCAGGAGGTATACCTGCGAGCCTTTGCGAGCTTTTCCTCTTTCCAGCCTGGCACCAACATGCGGGCATGGCTGTACCAGATCCTGACGAACACGTTCATCTCTGGATACAGGAAGCGTCTGCGTGACCCGGCCGCTGCGGGAGAACCCCTTCCTGAGGACTGGCAGCTGAGTGCCGCATCAAAGTCTTCGGTGCTATACGCACCCGGGGAGAAGAGGGAGCGCTCCTTGGGGGGCGCGTCGATGCCCGTTTCCGCATCTGCCGAATCTGAGGCAATGGACACGATTGAGACGGCTCGAGTAATGGAGATCCTGGAACGCCTGCCTGATTCTCAGCGGAGGGCCGTCTACCTGTCTGATGTAGTCGGTTTCAACTACGAGGAAGTTGGACGAATCTTGGATGTTCCGGCTGGGACTGTGAAGAGTCGAATCCATCGGGGCAGGGAACGCCTTCGCCGTGAATTGTTGTCTATAGCCCAGGAGCGCGGATGGGAGGTGGCCGAGTGAACAGCGGAAGCAATGCGCACCAGCATGCATGCGAGCATACCGATCCGGTAGACGGATGCGGGTGCGAATCCTGCAGGTGTCATCGTCGGAAAGAGTTGCGGCACCTGCGCTCGATACTGAGTGCTTGCCAGCAGATGCACGCTCCAGACTATCTGCGGACCCGCATTGTCATTGAAGTGCGGAAGATGTGCCTGACTATTGAGGTCCATGACTCCGATCACGGTGCGGATCAAGCCGGTAACTAACCGATCTCACAGGTCTGAACGTCGACTAGTGGCCTTGTCCCCTGGTAGTTTTTCCCTGGCGGCAAACACGGCTGGACCGAAGTGGCGACCTCGGAGCGCGATTGGTCGGCTTGCCGACGACCATCTGAAGACGAAGCATTGGAGGAAGCCCATGAGCATGCGTGGACGTAAGCGCAGTTCCCGTAGGAAGAAGAAGGCGAACCACGGGAAGCGCCCCAACACCTGAGCACATCCTTTTCGATTGGCCCCGATCGGCGTCCTCTTGCCTCTGTAGAAGTGGTAGGGGAGCGGCGACCGGGGCTTTTGTGTCCGCAGGTAGTGGCTCAGTTTTGTGTGTGGGTTGTTTATTTCACGAGGTCATCTGTCGCATCTGTGTGCCTTGTAGGCAGTAATCCTTGTTTTCAGGCTTGTTTTTGCCTACAAGGTACACAGATGTGGAAGTTAGGGGAGTTGAATCCCCTGTCTGATAGTGCAGGCTCCCATAACATCCCACCAAACCCAATAAAAACTAGGCCTTCCGGGTCACACGATTGAACCTGCTCGAAAGGTGCCTACACTTTCGAACTCAAGCGGCGAAATCCACCGATCTTAGGCCCTAGCCCTGCCGATCCTAGGTCCGAGTCCTGTCACTCTTGAGACCGAGTCCTGTCGTTTCTTGGATTAATGAGCTTACGCCTCCTGCGGATTAGGTATAGCCTTGTGAATGTCGCCCAACGACGCAGCGGCGCGCGTGGGCGAAATTAGTCTCATCTCCAAAGGAATACATGATGACTCGCCCTAAGAACACTGCTGATACGCCATCGCGCATCCTAACGAGGAAGTGGATGGCCACGGCCGCCGCCATTCCTCTCACTCTGACTTCGCTTGCGGTGCTGCCCGCATCAGCGACGGCCGACCCAATCCCTGCAGCTCCCGCCGACAGCGTGGACATGGTCACGAACCCAATTGACTATGTGGACCCGCTTATCGGTACCGCGAACGCTGGCAACACACACCCGGGTGCTGTAGCCCCGTTCGGCATGGTCACGTTTGGTCCTGACCAGAACTACTACAGTGGCCCCTCGACAGGTGGTGGGACCCTCCGAACATCATCGCCTTCCGGTTACGAGTTCAACCGAAGTCACATTCGTGGCTTCGGTCTGGCCCACGTCTCCGGTGCCGGTTGTTCAGGTTTGGGAGGCGACCTGCCTTTCATGCCTTGGCCCGATCGGATCACACAGTCGCCACTGGCTGTAGAACACACCTCGAACGCATACAACGCGAACTTCTCTCACACTAACGAGCAGGTCTCTGCCGGTCGCTACAAAGTGACAATGAACAACCAGGTCACGGCTGACTTGACGGCAAGCACCCGCACGGGATTCGGGAAGTTCACCTACCCTGCGTCCTCGCCGGCTTCGATGCTGATTCGTACCTCCGATTCCCTGGTTGGGTCCAGTGATGCGACGATCAAGATCGATCCGGATACGCGTACGGTGACGGGCTCGGTTACCTCGGGTAACTTCTGCGGTCCCTTCACTGGTGACCGAGTCTTGGAGAACTCGTACTACACCGTGCACTTTGTTGCCGAGTTTGACTCCGACTTCACTGAGTTTGGTACTTGGGAAAACGCGACGCTTTCCCCCAATACGAAGGAAGCGTCCGGAGGCACCGGCTACACCGGTGGTGTGAATACCAGCAACCAGGTCCAGAATGGCCACCCGCCCGCAGGCAAAGGCTCTGGCGGCTATGTGTCGTTCGCGAATAAGGAGGTCAATGTTCGTATAGGTATTTCCTATGTGAGCGAGGAAGGGGCTCGAGCAAACCTGGCGGCGGAGAACCCCGCAGGAACAAAGTTCGACGACATCCTTACAGAGACCCAAGATGCGTGGAATGATTCCCTAAGCCGCATTGAGATCGGTGGCGGAACCAAGAACGAACGCACCATGTTCTACACCGCCCTCTACCACGCGCTGTTGCACCCGAATGTATTCAGCGATGTTGATCGCCATTACTGGGGCTTCGACCAAGAAGCTCATACTCTTCCTGCCGACCAGGGAACGGCTCACACGACATTCTCCGGGTGGGATGTCTATAGAACGCAGATTCCTCTGGTCGCAATGCTCCTGCCAGACACGGCAAGCGATATCGCGTATTCGCTTTACAATCAGTCGGAGCAATACGATGGAATCTGGGACCGATGGACGCACCTATCTGGCGCTCGCGCGGTGATGGTCGGTGATCCGAGCACGAACTCGCTCGCGTCGATTGTGAACTTCGGCGGCACCAAGTTCCCCGTTGAAGAGTCCTTTGCTTCGCTAGCAAAGGCAGCACGCGTGCCAACTGAGAAGGACCTGTCCCGAGCGGGCTGGAACGTAGCGGTTCAGGGACAGCGACCTTCCCTGGACAAGTTCCTTGAGTTGGGCTACTACCCGGAGGGATGCAATGCCTGGGGCTGCCCGAATGAGACCCTGGAGATGGCATCGTCCGACTTTGGTCTGGCAGAGCTGGCAAGGAACGTGGGGAACGAGGCCGCGCGCAAAGAGTTCACCAAGCGAGCTCAGTCCTGGCAGAACCAGTTCAATATGAACGCAACTGCCGACGGCGGATACTTCATGGGCCGTACTGCGGCTGGACAGTGGCTTTCAGGATTCAACCCAGCACGCGGAACCGGATTCGTGGAAGGCACCGCAGCTCACTACGTATGGCTGGTTCAGCACAACCCGGCGGGTCTGTTCGATGCAATGGGCGGCAAGGCTAAAGCCATCGACCGGTTGGACAGGCACTTCAGGGATGCTAACGGTAACTGGGTCCTGACCGGATCTTGGGACAACAACACGATGGTCAACATGGACAACGAGCCATCCGTGCACGTTCCCTTCCTCTACAACTATGCAGGTGCACCTTGGAAAGCACAGGAGTCGGTTCGCGCAACAATCGATAAACTGTGGCTGACCACGAAGGATGGAGTGCCGCTGGGGCCCGATGGTATACCCGGTAACGATGATCTGGGCACCATGTCGGCGTGGCTGGTACTTGCGGCAATGGGAATCTACCCACAAATTCCCTCCCGCGCGGACCTCACTGTCACAGCCCCGCTGTTCCCCGTAATCAATATAACGCGGGACAACGGCAAGAAGATCCAGATTCGTGCCGATGGGGCGAATATGGAAAACCAGTACATCAACGGGCTGAAGCTCAACGGACAGGCAACCACGAAGACCTTCGTGGCACAGGAACTCTTGGTCAATGATGTGCTGCTTGAATTCGACGTCCGGTCCACACCAAACGATCAATGGGGTACGGGACCGAATGATGCGCCACCTTCGTTCCGTGAGGGCGAGGTATCTGGCACAGTGAATGTCACGCCGTCCACGGTGACGGTAGTCCCAGGCGGAGCCTCAGCTCCGGTTGAGCTGTCCAGCCAGCGAATGATTCCGTCGGTAACCGAGGAAGTTACCTATAGCTTGACCCTGCCGTCGGGGATAACCACCAGTGAGCCAAGCGGATCGCTGGGAGCACCTGCAGACAACGGTGTTTCGAAAAAATCAATTGTGTTTAGGGCGACGGAGGGAACTCCTGAGGGTTCGTATACTGTTGGCGCTACGTTCAAGCGTGGGGCCGAAGACCTTGGCTCCTTCACCATCAATGTGCAGGTGCGTGAGCCACTGCGATCGGTGTTCTTCACCAGCTTCGAGACCGGGCAGATCCAAGCTCCGGCCAACGTCCGCCTGAACTCCACGGGCTTTGGTGAATATTGCTGTGGCATTGGTGGAACTGAAACGAAGGTGCAGAGTCCAGACGCACGTACCGGCACTTATGGAGTCGTGTACTCGGGACGCGCGCTAGAGGCGAACGCAAAGGCCACCAACGTTTTGATGCAGGATCTTGGCAATCCAAAGGTCACTGCTGGGAGCGTGTTCAAGTACTCGGTCCGTCCGCACTTCTCGGGTCCTGTTATTGGAACCGTTGACTCTGACGGGCAGAACGCAAGCCAGTACGTTGCGGTCGATATCCTCTACACCGACGGAAGCTACCTCAGTGACAGCGGTGTAGTTGCATCCAACGGGGCGACCCTAGATCCGTACAAGCAGGGAGCGGTCCTGGATGTCGACAAGTGGACTGATATCTCAGTGGTGATTCCCGCTTCGGACGGTGGCAAGACCGTAGATAAGGTGGTTCTGAGATTCAGTCCGGAGAGCGTGTTCGCCACCCCGGGCAAGGGCGATGGCTATGTCCGAGGTTGGGTAGATGACATCAGTCTGTCGGCACCTGTCACACCGATGACGGTCACGCCAAGCACCGGTCTCGAAGCGACTGTCGGCGAGCCATTCAGTGCTCCGCTCGCAACCTTCACTGGCGGCAACGGAGCCAAGCCTGCCGACTTCAAAGCAACGATTGACTGGGGCGATGGACGCGGTGCGGTGAACGCGACTATTACCCTTAAAGATGATGTCTATACGGTCAGCCGTGTTCATACTTTCACGCAGCCGGGTGCTGTTGAGGCAACTTTGGTCATCACAGACACGGATGGAGTCAGCAAGACTTCGATCCTTCCAATTCTGGTCAGCGGTGTCCCCGTGGACTTTGACCCGCAGATCAAGCTCGATGCGACTGTTGTTGCTCAGGGCGGCACTCTTACCGTCAACGGAACGGGCTTCGCCCCAGGTGAAACGGTCAGTGCCAACATCAATACGGACCCTCTGCTTTCGTCAGCTGGAGTTGCAGATGTCGATGGAGTCGTCAACATCGTGGTGGCTGTCCCGAAGACTGCGGCCCCGGGTAACTACACCGTTACAGTCCTCGGCAACCTGTCCGCAGAGCCACGCACTGCCGGTGTTCGAATCAAGCAGGGACCGCAGTCTGAACTGCTGTTCAAGACTAGTTTTGAAGCAGGCGAGCTTCAGGCTCCGCCGAATGAACGACTCAGTGCTTCCGGGTTCGGCGAGTACTGCTGCTCGATCGGTGGCGTCGAAACAAAAGTTCAGTCGAGTGAGGCACGCACAGGCACAAACGGTGTTGTCTATTCCGCTCGCGCTCTGACTGCGGGTGCCAAAGCGACCAATGTGCTGCTCTGGGATCTGGGCAACCCGAAGGTGACGGCTGGC
>WPCK01100558.1_pt1 | contig 51842 bp, 43 predicted proteins | sample 5399851 | NCBI WGS metagenome assembly WPCK01 (sample SAMN12869471, study PRJNA574797) | sludge metagenome | isolation source: wastewater treatment of pH11 | place: China:Beijing | collected 2019-05-20
AATGTATGGTAGATTACATCAATATCACAAAAGACGTGATTGCTAAAAAATAATACATGCGTCATCGGTTAAGCGTTAGAAAATCACTCCCGTATGTGTTTTTATATTAATACCCTAAATATTAGTTTATCTATGTCTCCAGTAGTTCTGATTAGACTTACTTCCGAATGACAAAAACATATTGATTTTACTTTTTACCCACTCATTTTCAAAATATTTTATATTGCTGATTAGAGTTTAAAATTCTTAAGCGATAATTCCCACTAACATTTCTCAAAAAATAATTTTTTATCGAGTATTTTTATAGCATAAGCTATTAATTTAACAATTTTTTATTCAATGCAAGTTATATTGTAGTTAATCGAGTGCGTAGCGCTCGATTTCTTTCTTCATTAAACCATCTCAAATATTCCAGTAACACCTTAACCGAAATAAAATTCAGAGACTTTAGCCCATATCTAACAGCTTTGTTTATGTCTTCATTTATTAATGATTTTAGCTCATAAGCTGTAATTTCGACAACTGACTTTAACATATTTAGAACATTGTACATGATGCATTGAATAACAAAGAATAATACTCTTGCTACTGGAGATTTTGTACATGTTCGTATCTTGAAGTCGTTTTTCACTCTATAGCCAGTTTCTATGTTCCATCTTTTTCTGTATTCTTCAGGAATTGTCTTTTCAAATTTTTCAGTTGATTCTGCCTCTTTGTTTGTAGCAAACAGGATGTACCTTTCCTTTTTATCATCATATATTGCCACAATATTGAAGGAAGACCCTCCTCGCTTAAATTGATATTCAAAAATAGTTGAAGTATTTCCCCACGCTTTTTGATGATTTTTAAGTTCTCTGTTGATAACCTGATTTGATTTAGCTGCTATAACAAAATTGACTTTAAGTTCGTCTAATTATGAAATCACAGCTCTGTTACAAAATTCTTTGTCAAGGTATGCTGTCCCTGTTTTTACACCTATTGTCTTAAGTCTTTCGAATAAGATTCAATGAATAGAGAATAATTCTTGTTCAAACTATTAATGTCGATTACGTCAAGTGTCAAGTGAGAAGTTCCAATTATATCCAGGGTACAGAACGATTTACCCCACGAACTGCCATTCTTTGGTTTTATTCCCCTAATTCCGGGAGTATTTTTGTCTCCATAAAATGGAACGTCATGAAAATCAATAGCTATGTCATGAACAGTGTTTTCAAGTTTCATCATCTTGAAAATCTTAAAATTCATTTTTCTGAAAGCGGAAAGAGCATCTTCAATATTATTGTCTCTAATGTAATTGAAAATAGTATCTGCTGAGGGGATTCTTAAGTCCGGATTTTTGGTTTTGAGGTCATTACTTGCAGATTCAAGAGAGTTGGTAGAAGATGTTGAGGCATGTAACAACACGTTTAGAATGTCCTGACATTCATAATTTGCAGATTCTGGCAAAGTTATTATATCATGTTTGCGAAACAATTCAGAGGATACCGCCAGCAAGCTGGCTGTATCTATGGCCATGGAGTCGTTTTTGGTTTGCATCACAAACGAATTCCATGGTTCATTAGATCTTTTTTTCGGTAGATAACAAATATTTGATGGCTGTCAAATTCAGCATTCGGAACTTGGGTTATTCGGAACTACTGGGTTTATACCTATATATAATAGTTAAAATTTTTTAATACAGATGAAATACAAAATGGTAGAAGTATATCCTTAATTAATTTACAGTCGCACCCTTCGCGGGTGTGTGGATTGAAATCTTGATACAGTAGTTGCAACTGCTAAAAATGAAAAGTCGCACCCTTCGCGGGTGTGTGGATTGAATAGTGTTGGGGAACGGGTAAAAAACGCTGAAAATTTGCTGTTGGAGGCAACATAACACGAGCAAAAAATAATCAGCTCCGGAATAAAACTGGCACGAGTAAAATAAAAACCGAAAATTCAGGCTTATTTTTTCTCAGCCCCGAACTTTGAAATCTCCAGGAACCAGTAGCCTCCCCTCAGGACCATTTCACTCTCCGACACATTTATTTTGTTTTTGAACAGCGGACAGTTAGTGACAAAGGTGTGGAACTCCCCGTTTTCACCACATGGATCGATTGAAGGATTGTGCTTTTTCAGGTCGCATATGAAATTTTCATCAATCTTTCTGCCAAGCCACTCTTTTCCCAGCAAATCGGCTTTGACGCTGAGCAGGATCACCTCAAACCCCAAACCTGTGAGGTCATTTATGATCTGTCCGGAACTCCTCTGCCAGAGCGGCATTATTAACTCGAGCCCCAGTTCCCTGCATATCCTATCTACAAGGTTTTTGTGCGTCTCTATATGCCCAAAAACCGCCCCGTCTATTATCTCCCCGCTGTCCCTTAACTCACGGACCGCTTTTTTGAATTCCTGTTCATATGAAATAAAGTCCTTATGGATAAGGGGAATCCCGAGAGCTTCAGCCTGTGCATAAAGAAGAGCAGGATTGATGTCATGGGAGCCGCGCCTCTGGATTTCTCTGAAATTCAGGAGGTGGGTCACCTCAAAACCTTCCAAGATTGCCCCATAACACGCGAGGCAACCGTCCTTACCTCCGGTCCAGGAAACAACCACCCTTCCTTTATCGACCTTTTTTTCATCGATTTTTTCTTTATCGATTTTTTCTTTATCGACATCTTCTTCATCAAGATTTCCCTTATCAATATTTCCTTTATCCACCTTTCCTTTATCGATCTTGCAGTTATCACTTTTATCGTCATCTTTTTTGATTCCATCACTCCTGATTAAAACGGGCTCTGTGTTCATCTCCTGTACACATGCACAATTTGAAAAAAAAGATTTTGTTTTTTACCGGCTCTCTGCCAGAATGTCCCTCAAAAAAGCCATATAATATTAAGAGATACTGTTTACTCTGAAACTTTTCTAACAATCCCCTAACAAAAGCATTAAATCTAAAGTAGATTATTTTTGGGGTTAAGTTAGCCAGCAACAGATGAGATGAAATCCCTATGCCAGTAATCACCTTGCATTATGAAGACCTCGAGAAACTCACGGGAACAGACAAGGAAACCATCATAAAAAGAGTGCCCATGATAGGTGCCGATATTGAAAGGGTTGAAGACGAATACGTTGACATCGAGTTCTTCCCTGACAGGCCTGACCTCTACAGTGTGGAAGGGGCAGCCAGGGCAATGCGGGGTTTTCTGGACCTTGAGACCGGGCTTCCCGAATACGAGATAAAGCCCTATAAGGTGTCCATATCCGTAAGTGAGGATATCCTGAAAATCAGGCCTTTCCTTGGGTGCGCGGTCGTAAGGGGAGTAAAGTTCACTTCCTCTTCCATAAAGTCCCTCATGGACCTTCAGGAAGACCTTCACTGGGGCCTCGGTAGAAACAGGAAAAAAGTTTCTATAGGAGTCCACGACCTCAAAAATGTGAAGCCGCCTTTCAGGTATATGGCAGTGGACCCGGGGTTCGAGTTCGTGCCTCTTGACTACACGGAAAAGATGAGCATGACAGAAATCCTTGAAAAACATCCCAAAGGCACAAGGTTTGCCCATCTCGTTAGCGGTTTTGAAAAATACCCGATCATCCTGGACGCAGACGACAATGTGCTGTCCTTCCCTCCAATTATCAACGGCACACTCACATCTGTGACCGAAGAGACAACAGACCTTTTCATTGACGTTACAGGGCTTGGGGAAGCTGTGTATACGGCTTTAAACATCGTTGTCACAGCCCTTGCCGAAAGAGGCGGAGAAATTGAGTTTGTAAGGGTAATCCGCCCCGGAGGCGAAGAGCTTGTCCTGCCTGACCTTGAGCCAGAAGAAAGGCTGCTTACAACAGGCGAGGTAAAGTCCCTGATAGGCATGGAACTCCCGGTTGAAGAGATAGTAAAACAGCTTGAAAGGATGCGCTTTGGGGCATGCGCCCTGGATAAGGAAACTGTTGAGGTAAGGGTTCCGGCTTACAGGGCAGATATCCTGCACAATTATGACCTTGTGGAGGACATTGCCAAAGGCTATGGTTACGAGAATATCAAGGTAAAGATCCCTGAGACCTATACCGCAGGCAAGTCCCACCCGATTTCCCTTATGCGGGCTCCGGTAAACGAAATAATGGTCGGGCTCGGTTATTATGAGGTTATGCCCTTCACGCTTACCAGCGAAAAGGTCAACTTTGAAAATATGTGCAGGGAAAAGACTGATGATGTTACCTACGTGCTTCACCCGATAAGCGAAGACCAGACCATGCTCAGGACAACCGTGCTCCCCAACCTCCTCGAAATCCTTGCCTTAAACCAGCACAGGGAACTTCCACAGAAGATATTTGAGTTCGGAGAGGTGGTAAGCAATGAAAAAACAGGTCAGCACGTTGCTGCGGTCTCCATCCACCCACAGGCAAACTTCACCGAAGTATATGAGGTAGTTGACGCCTTTATGAGGGAGATGATGCTCTCTTATGAAGTAAAAGAGTCAAAAGACCCCGCATTCCTTGAAGGCAGGCGGGCAGATGTTTACGTCAACGGTAAAAAGCTTGGAGTTTTCGGAGAATTACAGCCTGAGGTAATAAGCAAGTTTTCACTCGGGTATGCCGTTGTAGGATTCGAACTTGACCTGAATGACCTCATAGGTAAAAATATTTAATTCTGGTTAAGAAGAGGTTTTTTCCTCTCCTTTACTTAATTTTTCCTTTCCTTCAATTCTCTTCCAATATTTTTTCCATTTCCTCTGCAATTCTCCTGATTTCGGATATTTCTTCGGTTTCAGCCAGCCTGCTGGTAAGCTCAAGCAATTTCTCCCTGGTCAAGTTAAGGTCTTCAAGAGCTAAGAAAAGCTCCTGTGTAATGGTTTCCAGGCTTTTTACTTCAACAAGTTCGGAAAGTTTTTGAAAGTCTGTATTTATAAGGGAAAGGGCTTCAGGAGAATTAAGGTCAACATCATATTCTTCTTCAAATTCTCCTTTGGAGATTGTTTTAAGCCACCTTACTTTTCTGGTATGGCTGATAAAATCGCTGAGCTGGCGGTATTCGTAATCTCCGGTGACCTTTCCGATAAGCACTTCGTTTCTGGTCTTTAGCGGGACTGCAACGAGGTCACCTTTTTTGATATTTGTAATGAAAAAGAAGATTTCCCCTGCCCATTTATCAGAAAGCTTACCCTTCATGCCGGGATATTTCTCAATTATGACCTTTTCTACCTGTTCTTTCTCTTTAATGCCGGATAAATCCGGAAATTCCGCCCCCCCGATGGTAATCACGCTGTTCTCAAGGATTATCTCTTCGTCTTCCAGAGTGCCTGCGGCTTTGAGCAACCAGAACTTCATAACCTGTCTCCGATTTTATAATGTATCCCACTGATCGTAGTATTATTCGTATATATTGCAGCTATTTGTATACATTGCAGCTACTCGTATATATTGCAGCTAATTAACGGTTTCCAGCAGCTATTATCTCCGCAGGAAAAATTCTTTAAGTTTATGCTCTCAGTACAGGTATGGGCAAAAAGGTCTTTGTCGGGGTCGACGGCTGCAGAGCAGGCTGGTTTGCGGTGTTCCTTGAAGAAGAAAAAGATGAAAGAGAAAAAGAATATGACTGCAAATGGGAAGTTGCCCTGTTCCCTGAATTTTCGTTACTGATGGATTTTCTGGAAAATAATTATACTCAGGCAGAGCCTTTAGTCCTTATCGACATTCCTGTTGGCCTGAAAAACGGGGGTGCCGGAGAACGACTTGCCGATACTGAAGCCAGAAAAATCATGAAATCTCGAAAGTCAAGTATTTTCCCTGTGCCATGCAGGGAAGCGGTTTATGCGGAAAGTTATGAGAAAGCCTGCGAGGTAAATGAGAAGCTCACTGGAAAACGGATCTCAAAGCAGGCATGGAATATAGTCCCTAAAATCCGGGATGTGGACAGTTTTCTGGTAAAAAATGAAAATTACAGGGAAAAGGTCAGGGAAGTGGGACCTGAAATCTGTTTCCAGGCTTTTGAAGGCTCCCCCATGAAATTCTCAAAAAAGAAAGCCGAAGGTTTTCTTGAGAGAAAAAAAGCCCTGGGCAGGGTCTGCAAATCTTCAGGTGAAATAGCTGCATGCAAAATAATAGAATACTCCCTTTCAAAATACAGAAGAAAGGATCTTGCAAAAGATGATGTTCTGGATGCGCTTGTAGCTGCTCTTACTGCACTGATGGGGAACAAATACGGGTTTGTGTATGTGCCCGACAAACCTGAAATCGACAGCATGGGACTGAAAATGCAGATGTTATACTTCAGCTCCAATACTGATTAGAAATCTGTTAACTGCTCTAAATAATCTGAAAAAAATCTGTTAACAGCTCAAAATTATCCTGATAAAAATCATGGGCTCTGAATGAAGATTACCTGCCTGAGCCTGCCCATGCCGCATTTAGTCCACATTTACGGAATGCCTGTTGCAGACAGGCTGACGCTTCGCAAGAAGCTGGAAGAATGTTTTTCCTTCTACCGGTTCGACCACTTCCATGCAGTGCCAGAAAAGATCCCTTCCCCAGTCCAGAGCTTTTTTCTCAGTGGATATAAGTATCTGATCCCTCAATTTTCCTCCGTTTTCGAAGAGTTTGAGTGAAAGGAACCTGTCAGTTACAACAATTGAAGGGATTGGCGCGGGCTTCTGGCAGACAAATATTTTTGAATTTTCACTTATGGAAAGCCTTTCAGCTTCTTCCGGAAAACTGGAGAACAGGCGCAATATTACGTTTTCTGCCATACAGAGTGTTATTTTAGTCCCTTTTTCCGCAAGGTCTGCGTACAGGGAAGGGGCTTCAGGATGAAAATAAGATACAAAAGTAAGTATCTCATTAGAACTAGCTATATTTTCTATGAAAGCTTTTGGCGTTTCAAGCATATGTTCCACATCGGGCTCAAGAAGTTCGCAATGCCCGAGCTCATCAATCCTGTCCAGAAGAAAATCTGGAACCGAGGTTAAGTCATGCGTTTTCCAGTAATCTTCATTGACTTCAAAAACCTCAATCGTATTCAGGAAAGGAGCCAGATTTTCGACTATTACTTTTCCGATTTCAGACAGGCTGTAGACCTTTTTTTCCTCGACAAGCAGGTGAGCATCCTTCATTTTTTTTATATGGGGCTGGATCGTGCCGGCATCTACATTGAGCAATTCTTTGATTGCATCAATATCTCTTGGCCCTTCCCTGAGAAGAAACAAAAGCTCTTTTCTCCTGTCAGAAAAGAAGATAAGATTGATAAGTGACTGTTTCACGCGCTCACCTTCAGTTGCCCTCTAATTTCTACAACAATGCCCTAAAAACTTTTTGATTTTTGAGCGCGGTTATTTCTCTCAGTTAGTTTTCAAGTTCTTAGACATCCAGAATTAAAAATTGAGCGAGAAAAGAGAGAAAAAAGGAAAGGAGAGAAAGAGAAGGGAAGGAAAAGAAGAGAAGAGAATAAATGAAAAGAGAAAAGGAAAGAAGAGAATAAATGAAAAGAAAACGAAAGAAACGAAAGAAACAAAAGAAAACGAAAGAAAATAAACGAAAAGAAGAGGGAAAAAAGTAAACGGAATACCAAACAGGAAAGAACAAAAAATATATAACAGAAACAGAAAGCTTTAGAATATTATCTGCAGAATATTTATTCATATGGAGATGTGAGACCGCTGGATTCAAACATATATTTTTACGGAGAATGTATTAGCTTTGAAGATTCCAATTCCATTGTTAACAATTTTAAAGAAGGTTTAACTGAAAACTCGGCTAGATTTTTTACTGAAGATTCAATTGAGGGTCTGAAAGGGCATTTAACTGAAGAAGTAACTGAAGAAGTAACTGAAGAAGTAACTGAAGAAGTAACTGAAGATTTAAGTAGAAATCCAGCCAGAAATTCATCTAGCGCATTGGAGGACACAGTTAAAAACTTGTCTCAGAACTTAATCGAAAGTCCGGTTCATGTAAAAAATAATGTCACTGCAGGAAGCCAGATCAGAAATGCAATGGGGATGGAGTTTGTCCTGGTGCCTGCAGGAGAATTTTTAATGGGATCTCCATTAAACGAGAAACGCAGAAAGCTCTGGGAAAGCCCTGTGCATGAAGTAACCATTAAAAAGCCTTTTTATCTTGGTAAATATCCGGTTACCCAGGAACAATGGTGTAGAGTAATGGGAAATAACCCCTCATATTTCAGGGATGAGAAACATCCGGTTGAAAATGTCTCCTGGAAAGAAGCTCAGGAGTTTGTCCGGAAACTCAATGCGTTAGAAGATACTGGGGAAAAAAGTCCGGTCTACAGACTCCCTACGGAAGCCGAGTGGGAATATGCCGCAAGGGCAGGAAATTCAGGCAGCTATTTTTTCGGCGATGATGAATCGAAACTTAAAGAATATGCCTGGTTTCTTGAGAACTCCGGACTTGAGACTCATCCAGTGGGCCTGAAAAATCCTAACCCCTGGGGATTTTACGACCTTTACGGAAACGTGGGGGAATGGATGCAGGATGAATACCACATAAGCTACAAAGGGGCGCCTTCAGACGGGAGAGCATGGGAAAGCCTTTTTCCCAGCGTATCTGTCCCTGTAAGGATAAGGAGAGGCGGCGGGTGGAATGGGAACGCAGGTTGCTGCAGGTCGGCTGAAAGGCTTTTTGCTGCCCAGGATAAAAAGCTCAATAGCCTGGGGTTCAGAATAGTCAGAGAATATAATTTTCAGATATAATTTTACTATTTTTATCATTATCCCCGGTTTCAGCACCCCTGACCCCTGCCCGTTTTTCTCAGGCGGGGGCAAAAAAGAGTTCAAGGTGCTTTCGACGATTTAGGAGGCGACTAAATTTGTGTCTGTCGGGTAGAGACACTCTTCTATAGTACCAATTGGTATTTAATACTTTTGTTATCTTATTTGCTACTTGATATTAAGTATATTAACCATAATATTACCAAGATAAAAGCACATTTTTTTGAAGATCCATAATATTTACTGTTAAAACCGCCAGGACGACAGAAAATACCGGAAATACAGGATATCACATACTTGAAAAATACAATTTGATAGATAGTGTTGGCGGAGAGCCCTTTAAGGTATGTTCCAGGCTCATTCTGGCAGAGGCTTTCGTCCCCCACCTGTCGCTTCGCTTCGAGAGAGGGAAATTTCAACCTTAGAGTTAAAAAATAATCTGAAAAGAAGTAGCATAAAAAGATGTAGCTTGAGAAAAGATAGCTAAAAAGAGATAAATAAAAAAGAGATAAATAAAAAAGAAGTAATTTGAAAAGAGATAGTTTAGAAAGAAATAACTAAAAAAGAAGTGAAAAGCGGATTAGAAATTTTCTGCAATATAATCCGCCATGGACTCGAAAACCTTCCTGCCTTCATCAGAACCAAGGATTGATTCAGATGCCCTTTCAGGATGAGGCATGAGCCCGAGAACGTTTCTTGAAGAGTTCACTATTCCTGCAATGTTTTCCAGGGAACCGTTGGGATTGGCTTTATCAGTTAGCCTTCCTTTTTCGTCCACATAACGGAAAACAACCTGTTCATTCTCGTCAAGCTCTGCAAGGGTCGCTTCTTCAGCGTAGAATTTGCCTTCCATATGGGCTATCGGCAGCTTGATAACCTCTCCTTTCCTGAACTTTGAGGTAAAGGGGGTATTTGCTGTTTCTACTCTGAGGTTGGTCCAGTGACACCTGAATTTGGGATACTCATTTGTAGTAAGAGCCCCTTCGAGAAGCCGGGCTTCGGTCAGGATCTGGAAACCATTGCAGATACCCAGGACAGGTTTTCCTTCGGATGCAATTTTCTTTATGGAATCCATAATAGGAGTTCTGGCTGCTATAGCTCCCGCCCTGAGATAATCACCATAGGAAAAGCCTCCAGGGACAACAACTCCGTCAAAACCTGTCAGGCTTTCTTCTTTGTACCAGACAGTTTCGGCATCCACACCAACCACGTCTTTAAGGACATGAAGAACGTCCATGTCGCAGTTTGTGCCTCCGAACTGAATAATGGCAATTTTCATCTTTTTCCCTCAAATCTTCCTTCAAATTTACAAAGCATTTAGTTTTCTGGATTTGCTTTTCAATCATTTATTCCCGCAGCGAACCCTTAGTTGAATTCCCTGAGCTCTATTGTATAGTTGTGAATGATTGGGTTTGCAATAAGTTTCTGACACATCTCATCAACTTTCTGCTTTGCAACTTCGGCAGATTCGGCTTCAAGCACGATTTCATACAGTTTTGCAGTCTTTACGCTTTCGACTGCGTATCCAAGGTGTCCGAGAGCCCTCTTGGCTGTGGTGCCTTCAGGATCAAGCATGCCTGCTTTCTGTTCAATGGTTACTGTTGCCTGGTACTGCATCTTTATAAGCCTCAATTTTGAATCTTTAAATTTTTTGAATCTTTAAATTAAATATTTGGATTAATCGGACTTTGCCTTTTTTCAGTATCCCGAATACTATATAGGGTTAAAGGTAAGCAAACTTAAAGGTAAACAATTTCCGGTCTGCACATAATAATTATAAGATGCTTAAAAACGTTGCGTATATTGGAGGACGGAGATAAAAAACTTCCTTCACAAAGATCAGAATTCTCTGTAAAAGTCCTGTAAATTAAATTTCTCTGTCAAAGTTCTGAGAAATTAAATTTTTCTTTTTGTCCGAATTTTGTCTAGATACCATTAATAATTATAAAATCTTTGTTATAAAAATATTCGACAGATCAGGGAAGTTTTAAATGTATATATAACCCAATATAAATTGGGTGAAATACTGAACTTCAATGGACCTGATAGTTGGGGCAGTGAACAGTTCAGACTGGAATAGGACCTGCACCTGACCAGGCAGCTTGTTCTCTGCAAACATGGAGTTCTTAGAGGCAGCAATTGCTGCAGAGCTTACGTGCCAAAAAATGACCTGTACACCACACGCTGCTGTTGCTTTTTCTGCACTCACTCCATCTGGATAGGGGATGAAAAAAGCGCAAGAAATCCCTTTGCTGCACTGCAAGGGGATCCCGTGTTCGCTGTGGAAGTTCTTAGGGAGGAGCCGCCCGGATGAAAAAGAAAAACTGAAAAGATTCAGGCAAAACGGGTATTCTGGAAAATAATCTTCTCCCAATTTTGTTTTATGCTAATTTTAGAGCTCTTCTTTTTAAGGACTGCGGATTTAAGGACTGCAGACAAAAAGACATGATTTCTCCTCCTGTCGCGCCATCCGGAATTCTGTGCGGGTCACAGGAAATCCAAGATCTTCCGGAAGGTGAACTGCGAGTGAAATAGCACAAGGTCTTTTTCGCTTCGCCTACGAGTTTAATTATAAAGATCTCTCTGACCCATACAGCTTAACAATTAATTTTAATGACCTTAATTTTAGTGACCTTAATTTTAATAACATTATTTTAGCAATCATATTTTAATGACTTGTCGTATTTTAAACTGCGTATTTCAGCCTGCATTGCAAGCAGTTTTTTGAAAATCTGTTTACCTGAATGCAGCGGTTTTTCGGGATATTCACAGATGCACTTCCATTTACGGGGATGGCAAAGCAATAAATACAGGGCGGAGTTGTGTATACCGAACAGAGGACAGAAAAAGGTGTAATTATGTGCGGAATAGCGGGAATGTTCGGAACTCCTGACAGCAATACGAAAGTAAAAAAAATGCTTGCAATCCTCGGGCACAGAGGACCTGATGCCTGTGGAATCCATACTGAAGGAAAACTGAGCATAGGAAATACACTGCTAAAGATAACAGGAGACATGCCCCAGCCGCTTACCGGAACAGGGTCCCTCGTACTTAACGGAGAGATATACAATTTTCGAGAGCTTGCAGCCGAAATCGGGTTAAAAACCGATTCTGATACCGAGCTTCTTTTTACACTTATAGAACGCAAGGTTAGGAAAGGGATTAAGCCGACAAATGCCGTCTTTTCCGTGCTTTCGAAAGTAAATGGGGATTACGCCCTTGCATATGCCTGCGGGACAGAGCTTGTCCTTGCCAGGGACCCGTCGGGAGTAAAGCCTCTTTTTTATTTTTATGAAAAAAGTATGGTAAAACCAGGATTAGCTTTTGCCTCAGAAAAAAAAGCCCTTGCGTTCACCGGGAGAGAAGTAAAACCATTTCCTCAGGGAGGGATTATGGGCTTCAGTACAGAAAACGGAAAAATAGCAGAAAAATTTACGGAAAAATCACTTAAAATAACACAGCCTGAGAAGAGAATTTCCGCAGAAAAAGAAGCCATAATTTACCTGAAGGCAGCTCTTGAAAAGGCTGTGGAACTCAGGCTTACCCCTGTTTCAGGAATAGCATTTTCAGGAGGCATTGACAGCACTTTTCTGGCAGCCCTTGCAAAAAGAATAGACCCGTATGTCTCCCTTTATGCTGTTGGGCTTCCTGATTCCCATGACATTGCCCAGGCAGAGTATGCAGCCGAAGCCATAGGCATGAAGAGGAATCTCAAGACTCATTTCCTTTCTCCCGAAGAAATCGAAGCAGCGGTCCCTGAAGTAATCTACGCAACCGAATCTACCGACCCCATGAAGGTTGCCATAGGGCTTCCTCTTCACATAGTCGCAAAAACCGCAAGAGAAGAGGGAAAACGAGTCCTTCTGACAGGGCAGGGAGCAGACGAACTCTTTGGAGGGTACAGCAGGCATGAAGGATTTTTCGAGCAGGGAGCTGATGTTCTTGATAGGGAGATTTACTCTGACCTTGAGAACATCTCAGCAATCAACCTTGAAAGAGACGACATGGTTGCCATGGCAAATTCCGTTGAACTCAGGGTGCCTTTTCTGGATAAAGAAGTAATAAAAACCGGGCTTGCAATAAGTCCAGAACTTAAAGTCAGGAAAAAAGAAGGCGTTTATATACGAAAATACATCCTCAGGAAAGCTGCGGAAGGCCTTCTCCCTCCGAAAATTCTCTGGAAAGAGAAAAAAGCAGTGCAGTACGGAACCGGAGTCCAGAAAACACTTGACAGGCTTGCCAGAGATTCTGGCTTTTCTAAAAAGCAGGGTGGGCATATAGAAAAATACCTTTCACAGATTGCTTCGGAAAAAGGATTTGATTTCATAAATGAGATGTAAAAAGAAGCATTCAGGGGCAATTGACCTGTTATCATTTAATTCATCTATCAGTTAATTCATCAGGTACTTAATTATACAATAGTTTATAATGATATCCAAATCTTTTTTTAAATAAAATTGAAAGTTTCATGGGTTTATTTGCAATATTTTTTATATGATGGCTTCATTAACTACAATAGGAAGTTAGACAGTTATACGCATCAGAATCAAGTCTGAACCCTGCCATTGTATAATCGATTTTTACAAAAATTAATGACCTCTGGCAGGGGAATCCGCCTGGGCTTATTCTAAAGCGTGAATCCCGGAATAGTGTATACAACCTGCAAAATATTGTTGCTTGTATCATAGAGAAACTAAAAACCTGGGGAGAGTCACTTTACCTGCAGGTAGAGTTTCCTTGAAAAAATTGATACATTACAATATAAATTTTTGTTCAGTATACATTAAGAAATATTATATTAATTTTATCCAGGTGGAAAAAATGTTGAAAGGAAAATCAGGAATTATATTTCTGGCAGGCTGCCTCCTCTTTTTTGCACACGTTCCTGTTGTTTTATGCATGTCTTCAGGTCCGGTTGTTTATGTTGCAGGAGACGGCAGTGGAGATTTCAACTGTGATGGACAAGACGATAACTTACAGATTAACCAGGCTCTTAAATTCGTTGCAGAAAACTCTAAATATACAACTGTTCACCTCAAAGGGCCTTTTACATATGTAATTGATGACACTCTCCTGATAGGCAGCAATACGATTCTTGAGGGGGATTCCGACGCTGTTGTCAAACTGGTTAATCATGCAGGATGGGCCAATGAGCCCATGGTCCCCTTAATCGGTAACAAGGGTTCGCTAAGCAATATAACCATAAGAGGGTTTGAAATCGATGCAAACCATGACGGGAATACCGAAACTCCGGTTGGAGAAGGATATTACAATTGCATCTGCTTCCTTCACGTAAAAAATCTCTTTGTATATGATATGTACATGCACGATGGGCATGGCGACGGATTGCGAATATACGATTGCGAAAATATCCAGTTCCATGACAATACAGTAAATTTACCCGGGCATGATGGGTTTTATGCTGTTGAGTCCAGGAATGTGGAAGCCTGGAACAACAGGATTACCTGCCGGATAAATAGCGGGCTCAGAGTCTGGAATTCTGATAACGTAAAGTTCCATGATAACTTCATTGATTCTTATCCGAACGCGGGTCCGGGTATCCAGATCCACAGGTCATCAGGCAGTATGGATGTAGAGATCTATGATAACCTGATCACAAACACTTACGGGCCTGGAATATGGGTTATCGGGACTGCCGGTGCATATGATAAAAGCTTAACAAGCTGCCACATCCACCACAATATTTTCAGCGGTTCGGGTACGAACAAAAATATTCAGTGGGTTGGAGGGGTTCTTGGCAGCGGATTCCATAATGTACTGGTCGAAAACAACGTCTTTGACGGGGTTCATAATGCGGCAGTTGTAAATATGTACAAGACCGACGACAATGCCGGACCTTCAGGAAAAGGATATACGACAACTGTAAGAAATAACATAATTGTTAATACAGTCCCCAGAAAAACAAAAGGAACCAACACCGGGTATGGTGTGGTTAATTGCCTCCCCAAGTCACATAATATGGTTCTGGAATACAACTGCGTCTACAATAATGCAGCCGGCAATTATAAAAACGTAAATCATCCAACTGACATAAATGCTGACCCTCTTTTCGCAGATAGTAAAAATGGTGACTATCATCTTAAATCAACAGCCGGGCGCTGGACAGGCTCAGCATGGGTAAAGGATAGTGTAAGTTCCCCGTGCATTGACGCCGGAAATCCATCCTCGGACTATTCAAATGAGCCTGAAGACAATGGAAACAGGATTAATATCGGAAGGTACGGAAATACTAATTATGCATCCCTGAAAGGGGCAACTCCTGTAACAGACTCAAAAATACCTGCATCTCCGGGGCTCCAGACTTCCGCACCCACAGCAGGTCCACAGATATCTGAGATGTATGATAACAGACTGCGTGAAAAATCTCCTGAATACACCTATCCGAGCAAGCCCTGCCTCGATCTTGGAAACAGCCCCGGAGTTGGAAACGACAGGGATATAATTTGGTTTGACCTGAGCGGATACGCAGATGCTGAAAAAATAAGCAGTGCAGTTCTTTCTCTTTACTGGTACTATCCGACTGTTCCAAAGACCAGAGATACTGTTGTTGATCTTTACAGACCTGCCGATTCGTGGGATCCTGACCATGTAAGCTGGAATAAAAAAGATAGAGGTGTTAAGTGGAAAAATGCCGGAGGAGACTGGTACGATAAGAAGGGAGCAGCCCAGGGAAAAACTCCTTATGCTACATTTACAATTAAAAGCGGGACGCTTCCTGACTTCAGATATTATGAGCTGGACGTAACCGATCTCGTAAAAGAATACGTAAGCGGCAAATATGAAAATACGGGTTTCCTGATAAAAACGCGCTATGAAAACTCCGACTATGTAGCCTTCTATAGCCTCGAATGTGATGAAGGAGACTTTGAGCCAAAACTGGATATAACGTACAGATAAAAATTAAGGCTACGTACAGATAAAAATTAAGGCTAAAGCCCCCCTGAAAGTAGATTCCGGAGAGTAGAATAAAAATATTGAAGTTCTCCGGATTTTTTCCAGAAAACCAGATATAAATCAATAAGTATAAACAGTTTGATGGTCATATCCAAGTAGAAAATATTCCATTTGAATTATATTAAATCCCAGGGGGAATTCGAATAAAAATAGCAATCACCGGAAAAGGCGGCGTTGGAAAGACTACTCTCTCAGGCACTCTGGCAAGACTGCTTGCAAGAGACGGATATGAAGTCCTGGCAATAGATGCAGACCCGGACATGAACCTTGCATCTTCTCTGGGTATAGAAAATCCCCCAAAACCCCTTGCCGATTTCAAAGACCTTATTCAGGAAAGGGCAGGTGCCGAAGGCGGGGCTTTTATCTATAACCCGAAAGTTGACGACATTGCAGGCAAATACGGGGTTATAGGACCCGATGGAGTCAGGATGCTTGTCATGGGTACAGTGGATAAAGGAGGAAGCGGGTGCATGTGTCCCGCATCAGCATTCCTCAGGGCCCTTCTAAGACACCTTATGCTTAAGGAAAAGAGCGCGGTTATCCTTGACATGGAAGCCGGTATAGAGCACCTGGGCAGGGGCACCACGCGCGGAATGGACCTTATGATCGTGGTTGTGGAGCCGGGAGCAAGGTCTCTAGAAACAGCCGAGAGAATAAAAAAGCTCTCTTCCGAGATAGGGGTAAAACACATCGCTGCAGTAATCAATAAAGGGGGTGCAGGAAAGGTCAATGACAGGCTTGAAGAGCTTGGCATCCCCGTACTTGGAGAAATTCCTTTTGACCAGCAGTTAATGCAGGCTGACCTGGAAAAGAGGGCCCCTATTGATGAAGGCGGTGAGGCTGTTAACGCGATCATCAAAATCAAAGAAAAACTTATGGAAACAGTTGAAGAGATCAGAAAAGAAAACGAACAGAGTAAAAAGTAAAGGCTGGAAAACAGCCTGTACTATTTTTTAGATTCTGGTTTTTAGATTCTGGTTTTTAGATTCCGGTTTTTAGATTCTGGTTTTTAAATTCCGGTTTTTAAATTCCGGTTTTAAATAAGATTTTTCGGGCATTGAGATTCAGTTGAAGTCGCTGTCCGGAGAATCGACCAGAGTTCCTTTTTTATAAATAAGCCCGAGAAGTCTCATCTTTTTTTCTCTGATAAGGATATCAGCAGGGTCTATCTCAAGAGCCCTGTCGTAAGCTTCCATGGCTTCTCCGTACCTCCCAAGGTTTTCCAGAACAGAACCTTTCTGGCACAGGGAAAAGACGTCTTCAGAATTGACTTTAAGGACCTCATCATAACATTCTATAGCTTTTTCATAATCCTTCAGATTGCTGTAAGCAAAACCCTTGAGGCATTTTATTCCAAGGTGATCAGGCTCGATTTCGAGAGCTTTGTTATAACAGTCAAGAGCTTCATTCGACCTCCCCAGCCTGTCAAGGACAAAACCTTTCTGGAGCCAGGCATCAAAGTATAGAGGGTCCAGACCCAAGGCTTTGTCGTAGATCCTGAGTTTGTCCTCATAATTATCGGTTTCACTGGCTGATAGAAGGAGCTGTCTGGGGTCCTCTTTTTCTCTGGTTTTTTCTGCCGTTTCCAGCTCCTTTTGCTTATTTACGGTGTTTTCTGCAGTGTTCTTTTTCTCGTTCATTTCGAAATCCTCTTTTAATGGAGTTATTCGGGCCCCTTCAGGAAACATTTTCCATGCCTTGTTTTCCGGTTTTATGCATGAAACCGGAGCAAGCCTGTATTGAGGACTTTTTATTTCAAATAAGATATACTTTTTCTGATTCGAATTTTACTGAATAAGCGGAATAAAGGGTTTGTGTAAAATATAGCTAGTAAAGAAAAAATTATCGGGAATTTTCGGCTTTCTGGCGGCTAATTCTCGAAAGGATTTCGACCTTGATCTCAAGAGCTGGATTAAATCCCGGCCTCAATTCAAGGGCTCTGTTACAGTTCTGCAGGGCTTCTTCCTGTTTGTTCAGTTCGGAAAGGACAAGCCCCCTTCCAGCCCAGAGCCCGGGATCTTCCGGTGAAGCCTGAAGAGCCATATCATATGTTGATAGAGCTTTCTCATACCTGCCGAGCTTGAAAAGAAGGTTTCCGGCAGCTTTCAGGGCTTCAGGATAGACGGGCCTGATTTTCAGAGCTGAGCTGTATGCCTCAAGAGCTTCTTCTTTCCTGTCAAGTGCAGAAAGAACCGAGCCTTTTCCTGCCCAGGCCTCTGCATATTTCGGGTTTTTCAGGAGAACCTTTTCATATGTTTCAAGTGCTTCCTCAAGCCTGCCAAGCCCTGCAAGCACTACTCCCTTATTGTCCCATACGATCTCAAAAGAAGGTTCAAGCTCAATTGCCCTGTCATAAGCATCCAGTGCCTCTTTAAGCAGAACCATATCCGAAAGAATTACACCTTTATTATACCAGACTCTGAAGTCATCAGGTACGATTTCAAGCACCTGCTCTATAAATTTCAGGGAATTTTCAAACCTTCCCGCCTTATAAAGAAGTAAGGATTTCTGAAAGAGTGCTGTGGCGTTCCGGGGATCCTTTTCAAGCATTTCAGTACAGGATTTGAGTTCATCAAAAAAAGGGAGAGAAGAGTAAAGATCCCTTACAGCCATAAATAGGGGCAGGATTTCAAGCCTTTTATCCTGAATCTTTAGAACTCCCTGAGCAGGGTCATAAGAAAAGGGAGCTGCTTTCTGGATGCCTTGACTCTCTCCCCCTTGACTCTCTCCTGGGAGATTTTCCATTTTTTTAAGCTCTGTCTCGGTTATGGACATGAGCCTCGGGGAGAGAAGAGAATTATCTGCTATAGAAAGGACCGATCTCAGGCGTTGCCGGTATTTTTTGTCACTTTTGCACCAGAGAATGGCTGAAACCCGGCTGCATTCCGTCCAGAAATCCTTAAAAGAAGAATGCAGATCCACATCCCCAGAACTATTTAAATTGCCGAAATTCCTGATTGCGGCCTTGCAGTGCCCGCGGAGTTCCGGAAGAATTACACCGTATTCGGATTCAAGTCCTCTCATCATTACCAGGTCCTGTATACAATATCCTTTCCTTTTGTTTTTAAAATTCAGACTTCTCTGAGTCAGGTTTCTTCTCCTGATCCTTAAATCCTGACCTCAATGCTTTGAGAATTGGCATAAAGGCGAATCCCTGCCCAGATTAGGTTTAAGCTTTCCCTTGGTTGCCACAATCAGGTCCACGGTCGACCCTCTGTCTGCAAGCATTCCCCCTTTTGGTTCCTGCTGGATAACGTCTCCGAAACGGATTCCTGCTACAAAGACACTTTTCTCTCCGATATTGCCGGCAAGCAGTCCAGAATCTTCCAGCTTTTTAACAGCCTGTTCAAGAGGTAATTTTATAACAGAAGGAACTTCAACATTTTCTTCCTGTGGTCCAGCATCCTGCGATTCCGTATCCATTACTTCTGTGACTTCGTTTTTACTATCTTCTCCCAGAACCTCTTCCAGAAGCTCGATTGCCCCGCTGATCCTGAGAAGTGTTTCATTCAGATTATTTTTCCTTTTTTCAAGCTCTACAATTTTTGCTTCAATATCTTTGAAGATTTTCTGACCGGTCTCATACTCAGCCCTGAGCTCTGCCAGACGCTTTTCGAGTTGTGCTTTCATATCCTGTAAACCCCTTTTCATTAATTATTACTACAGTCAAATCAAAATAAGGCTTTGGACTTTATTTAAATCCCTTTATTTCATATTAATTTCTTTAATATCCAGCCACTTTTAAATTAAGGAATTTATTTTTTATTTAGCCTTTGTATTTTGCTCCCTCTACAATTTCAGCCCAATACATTTTAAGTTTTATATTTTTACTTATTAGTAAAGTAGCATTGGAAAGTTTAGCTAATTTTGAAAACTCAGGTATTCCAGGCTTTTCCGCTCAAACTTTTCCTCTCGAACTTTTCCTCTCGAACTGCTGGAGATACTGCAACCGGAATTTGTGGAAAGACTAAATAAACAGGCAAAGATCTGAACGAAATTACAGGTAAAGTTTCCGGATACTGATTAATAGTATAATAGTCAAAGATAGTCAGAGGAATCGTTTTTAGATCATTGTTCAAATGGATCTTTGTTCAAATGGATCTTTGTTCAAAATTAGATTTTTGTTTAAAAGCTATACTGTAAGAAGTAACTGATAACAGGCAGTAAAATGACCCCCATTGCATGGGATTTTCTGATGTTCATAAAAGAAGGGAGCATGCCTATAGGGGTAGAAATAATGAAAATGAATAAACCGAAAAGACCTGTAAAAAGATATACCATTACCGCAAGTCCTATAAGGACACCTGTGCAGAGCTTGGTGTAGTCAATTTTTCGGAGCATATGATGGGCATTATTCCCTATCCATACTGTGGAAAAGTATGAAAACAGGGCAGAAAGGAGTATGGCAGCGAAAAAGAGCATAATTATCTGAAAACCAAGTGATTCTATACCCAGTATGTCATTTATAGCAACCATTGCGCCGCTTCTGGTCTTTCCTATGATAAGAAGAGCTACGAGCCCGAAGATTGCATTTGAGGTGTTTACTCCTGAGATGGATACTATAAACTCCTTTGAGCTTTCAAGAGTCTGGTGGTCTGCGCGTGAATCAGAAAAAAGGGAGGACTTTCGCTCTCCAGGTACAGGTTCTGAGTCTTCTTTTTTAATTGGTCTTCTGTCAAAGTCCGAGCGAACAAAAAGCCCTACCAGAAGAGCGGCAATAGAAGAGGAAACACCCGGAAGCCAGGCTACAAGGGAGCCTGCAGCACTGCCGGTAAAGACTCCTCTCAGGATTCTTTTTCTGGAAAGCTCAAATTTGGAAATGGATTTTTCAGGGATCTCGGAGCCTGTAAAAAGACTTATTATTAACTGGGATGCCCCGAAAAGCCCGCTAAGGAGAGGAAGGAGCATGGAAGCTTCCCCGAAGTTTATGATGGGAGTGAGGAGGTCCTCTCTGGAAAAAGCAAAAAGGCCCAGAATTCCTGTGATAAGGAACAGGAGAAGAGCCATAGCTTTATACTTATATTTTGCAAGCAAACCCAAGCCTTTCTTTCCCTCCACCTCCCCGTTTTTCTCGCTCGCAATCGTAATAAATACAATCGTGAGCAGGATCCATACCATACTATCTTGAATGTAGGGATAAAACGCCCCGAAAAAAAGAGAGAAAGGCAATAAAAAAAGCATGGATGTAAACACAGAGCCCGCACTCCCCAGGGCAGAGAGCCTTATTGCTTCTGCACCTGCACCTTCAAGCAGAAGCCTGTGGCCTGGGAGGACTGCAAGGGCTGTGTCTCCGTCAGGTGCGCCTAAAAACACGGACGGGATTATGTCGTGAAACGTGTGAGACACCGCATTTGAGAGGATTATGAGAGCAATATAAAACGGAGCGACCCCTTTTTCAGCCAGAAAGGGGGAAAAAGCTACGAGTGCAAGTGCGAAATTATTTGTATGTACTCCGGGCAATAACCCTGAAACTATTCCCAGCAGGTAGCCTGCAAGAACAGAAAGAAATATCAGGAACAGAGAAATCTCTTCCATTCAAAAAACTCCCTATGTTATTGGCACATAACCTCTTGAACTTAGTAAAATATTTCACATACTAAGTATTAATACTTAGCTCTGCTATGGGAAACGCATTTTTATTTCTCTTGGAAAAAAATAAAATTCTAAAATATATTATTTAAGATAGGGGAGACACATTTCAGGAGAGATCATAAAGGAACGAAGATAAAATAAGAAAAATAAAAAAAGAACGAAGATAAAATAAGAAAAATAAGAAAAGAACGAAGATAAAAGAAAAGAGATAAGAAAGAAACGAAGATAAAAGAAAAAGAAAATGAAAGAAAAAATGCATAAAAGAGTATTTAAATCAGAAAAAACAAAGCGATCTATCAGGATTTTTAATTAAGATGAGAAATTTCAAACCTGTTAGTATAAATAAATTTCCGTTGAAAATAATACCCTTCTAATAAATAGAGGGGTTTTCGGCAGAAAGTATAAAAGCAAAATTCGAAAAGTCAAACATTTTTAGTTTACCGATCTGATAAGCCGCTTGAAAAATTTGAAGGTTCTTTATTACAACAAAGTAAAAAAAAAATCATTTCCATTTATGTTTTATATGTAACAGTTATACTATAGCTTGTAGTCCTAAATGCTAATATTGAATGGGGTTCATGAGAGCATTTAGCAAAAAACAGCAGGGCAATTGAGGTTCGCCATTCCTCAGTCTGCTCTGGGCAACCCGGAACCCCGCCCTCTTGAGGCAAAATCGAGGTTTTTTGCCATTCCTCGGTTTAAGCTCAGGGAGAGGTATCGGGAAAAGAGGTCCGAAGTGAGGTTCGCCATTCCTCACCCGGTCTCTCAGATATCAGAAGCAATAGAGAAGTGCGGGGGCAAATCCCTCTCTAAACTATTTTTACCCCCCACTTCAACTCTATTCTCTATGCTGTCCAGTTTTATCCTCTGTTATATTCAATAAAACTGGGACTCTGTTTTGAATTTGCCATTAACAACTCAAACATCTAAATTCAGTAACTGTTTCATTGTTCCTTTATTATAAAAATAAGATTAATCCTTCATATACAAAGTGGGCTGTGCCGCAATCTTCTGCTTCTTTACTTCTTCCTTAACCTCTCAACTTTTATCTGGCTTCCCGAACTTCTGCCCTTTAAGACCCTCCCCATTCCGGCTGGTCTTCCGTCAATCATTTCCTCTCCCTGAATGCCCTTTCTTTTTATCACTTCCTCTTTCAGGAAGGCTTTTCTCTGAATTATTCTCTTTTTCAGTTACTTCAGCCTCTAAAGATTCCTCCTTGCCAGAATCTTCATGTTCTTCCAGGCTTCTCTCCCGGAGAACTCCAGCCTCGTCAGATTCGCCTCTGCCTGGCTGATCCTGTATCGTATCACTCCCTCTCCCTGGCAGTTTTTCTTTTCTGTCACTTCCTCTTCCCAGTTGAGTATGCCTCTTCTCATCTCCTTTTTTAGAGTTTTTTACTTTTCATGTGTTTTTTTAATTTTTTTATCAGGACTTTCTCTGTCAGACCTGGTTTATAAGAATACAGTCTATCAAGATAATATTCTTGTTGTCAGCCAGTAATGACAGGATTGGTTTTATTCGACCACGATGTTGAGATTGGTTTGTTGGCAATGAAATTGAGATTGGTTTTTTGTCTCAAAAATGAGCCTCAAAAACACTTATTCCGTGCTCAGTTCCTGTTATGGATTTCCGCTCCCTGAGTGGAAACATCAATCAGGATAAATTCTGCAGGCTGACCTGCACAAACAGATTCCATGTGGATTACCTGCTCAAGGTCAATGCGAGCCTGATCTCCCTGCTCTATTCTCTGTCCATTAACGGTGAGCTCACCGACAGACATATAAATGAATGTTCGGCGGTTATCCAGTGTGTAAAAATGGATAACATGTCCCTTTTCGAGGCTGCACCGGTAAACTGTTGCATCGGCGTTTATCTTCAGGGCGTCCTTAAAATCCTGTCCAGAAGCGACCGGAAGCAGCTGATTTCTCCATTCCATGCATTCAAACTTTTTTTGAGAATAAGAAGGTTCGAGGCCACTTCTGGACGGTAAAATCCAGATCTGATAAAAGTGCAGGATTTCCTTATCCCTGTTAAACTCTGAATGAAGTATCCCTGTACCTGCGGTAATGCTCTGTACTTCTTCTTTTCCAAGGGTTCCCCTGTTCCCCATACTGTCTTCATGCATTATTTCCCCGTCAAGAACAACGGATATAATTTCCATCTCGGAGTGCCTGTGAGCCGAAAACCCCTTTCCCGGCTGGACGGTATCATCATTAAAGGCGCGCAGGTTTCCAAACTGGACGTTGTGAGGATCATAATAGTTTGAAAAAGAAAAAAGCATGTAGCTTTTTAGCCAGCCTGAATCCTCAAAATGCCTGGCTCCCGCCGGAATAATTCTGAGCATATAAGATCCCTTTCTTCCCATGTAATTATTCGAATATTTGAATATTTGAATAATAAGTAAGGTTTGATGGATGAACAGAATATACCTTTGGAAACAGAGTTTAGCAATAGTATTCAGTAACATTGTTCAGCGACATAGTTCGGAAATGTAGTTCAGTAAAATATTAAGAAAGACAGTTAAGAAATATAGTTGAGAAATGTAGTTGGAAAATATAGTTAAGAAATGTAGTTAGGAAATAGTTAAGAAATATAATTTAATGAATGATCACCAGGCTTTCTTTGACAGGTTAAAAAGATCAGTCTTCTTTGCAAAAGACACGTAAAAAACAATATATACGAGTGCTCCCTTTCCTAAAGGAGCCTGTTACAATCAAATTTTCGTTTTTTTCAGATTACCAGTGCAAAGTAAAAAAGGACTTTAAAAGGATTTCAAATGACAATTAAATGTAAAAAATGTAACCATGATGCTATTATTTTTCAAAAATACTCAGGAATGCACCTGTGTAAAAGGCATTTTATAGAGGACGTTGAAAGGAAAATTAAGCTGACTGTCCGGAGAGATTACAGCATAAAGAAAAATGATGTAATAGCCGTTGCTCTGAGTGGAGGAAAAGACAGCTCGGTCGCTCTTTATATCATGCATAAGATCCTCGGGGACAGGCCTGATATTCAGATTGTGGCAATTTCAGTCGATGAGGGAATTCACGGCTACCGTCCGCAATCACTTGAGCTTGCAAAACAGCTTACTGAGGCGCTTGGTGTCCGCCATATTATAAAATCTTTTAAAGATGAACATGGCGCAACAATGGACGAGCTGGCTGTAATGGACCGCGAAAAAGGCACATGCAGCTACTGCGGAGTTCTCAGGAAAAGCATTCTTAACAGGGTGGCTATCGAAATAGGCGCAACGAAACTGGTCACAGGACACAACCTGGACGATGAAGCCCAGACCATTCTCCTTAACCACTTCAGAGGAGACATGGAACGCATGGTCAGGCTTGCCCCTCCTGTAGCTGTTGAAGGGCTTGTTATGCGTGCAAAGCCTCTGCGGAATATTCCTGAAAAGGAGGTTGCACTCTATGCCCTCGTAAATTCCCTGCCAGTGGATTTCAGTGAATGCCCGTATGCAGGGGAAGCCCTGCGAGGAGAAATAAGGGAACTGTTAAACGGTTTTGAGACAAACCACCCCGGAACCAAGTACTCTCTGCTCCGGGGATTTGACAAGCTTGTTGGGGCACTGGCAAAGGAACTTCCTCCTGCAAAAATTGAAAAATGCAGGATCTGCGGAGATACCTGCACGGAAAATATATGCCAGGCATGCAAACTGCTCGGCAGGACGTAAGAGAGCAGAACTGAAATCAGGCATTTTCTGGCTAAATAGCCGGTATTCTGAATCAGATTTCCAGAACAGTTAAAGCTTTCATTTTCATTTGTATTTTTTATTTTTATTTTTATTTTTATTTTTATTTTTATTTTTATTTTTATTTTCTGTAAGCAGCCGGGTTCAGCCGGAGAACAACGCGTGAACAGGATGAATTGAGATTCGATTTAAGACATTCAGGAACACTATCAGCCAGTAAGCTCGAGCTCCAAAATCAAGAGAAAAGGGAAAGCCAAGAAAGAAAAAAATTATGAAAAAGAGAAACTAAGAGAGAAAAAAATTAAGAAAAAGGGAAAGTTAAGAAAGAAAAGTATTTGTAGATTTCATGAAGTTTCGGACTTTTATAACCCATCAGGACCGGAAAGCAGGTCATCAGGGTTATAGAGTTTCCTTTCCTCTCCCAGAAGATAAAGCCGGGTCCACAGGACAGCAGTGAACGGCTGCAGTATGATCATCGGCACGAAATATGTTATGATTGAGACCAGAAGAATTTCCGAACCCAGGAGCTCGCCGATAAAACCATTGACGAAAGCAAGTCCGACTGAAAATGTCCAGAGAAAGAAAACATCAAGTTTATTGCTCATGAAAAAACCGTATCCGGCTTTCAGAGCGTCAAGGGGGTCGAGCTCATCAATTACTAGAGCATAAGGGGCAAGGGAAAATAAAATACTTATGACCAGCAGATAAACTGTCCAGAGCATGACTCCCGCTCCCAGCACTCCCATTCCTTTTACAGGCAGCCCGGGATTGTGAACAAGACTGTTCAGGTCTCCTATTGTGAGAGCTCCGGGCACGATAAATACAATGCCTGCGAGAACCATCAGAGCGAGAAGAAGGCTCGTGAGAAAAAGCCTGAAGCTGTTTTTCCAGCCTGATCTGAACATGTCAGAAAACACAGTATCTCCGGTCTCTGAGGCTTTCTTTGCCATTCCTATTGCCCCTGCTGTGAAAAAGGCCTGCAGAATCATGCTAAGCAGGAAAAAAGCAAGAACCAGGGCTACCGAGACCGGTATATTATTCTTAAACCCGTCCCATATCATGGAGTAAATTTCTTCATTGGTGAGGACAGCAGGATCTACCACATTCATAGACCCCGAAACGTAGAGCAGGGCACCTATTAAGACAAAGAAAAAGACAAAAAGGATTAAATTGATAAAAAAATTCAGGACATATGGAATACAAATATTCAGATTTCTAACCCAGGTCTTGAACCCTCTATTCAATATTGTTCCAAAATCTTCATACATGTGACACGACCTTCCAGTTTTTAAGGCAGCAGCTCTGCACCCCCTCTTTGCAGCAATGTCCTGACTGACTGCAAAAATGAGACTCTTGTGCAGGCTCACATGCCCTATTTTCGGATACATATGCAGAAGATAAATATATAATCTCTTATTCAAGTACAGATAAGAACAGTGACGATCAATAACGAAAGCAAAAGGCGATCACATGAAAAAGCTGGAAAATTACATACCTTTTTCAGTCCCGGATAACCCTTCCGCGCGCGAAAAACCTTCAGGACCTGCAAATCCAAAAAGATTCACAGTCCCGGACAAACCTGAAACAGACAATCCTCAAAAAGAAGTAGTTGTACTCGGGCACTGCCTTCTCAACCCCATTGCAAGAGTAAAAGGAGCAAAACCGGTTATCCCTATTGATGCAAAAGGAGCAAACGTAATCCAGCTCCCCTGTCCGGAATCAATGTACCTTGGAATAAGGCGCAGGGAAATCACCAAAGACCAGCTCGACCACCCAGCCTACAGGCGCTTTTGCAGAGAAATCTTCACCCCGTTTGCGGATATGCTCGAAGACCTCGCAATAAATGGCGTAAGCATAAGGATTATCGGCGTCCCTAAAAGCCCTTCCTGCGGTGTCAGAATAACAAGCGTAGGCGGCGAGCCAGGAAAATCGAAGGAGTTCCACCATATCCATTCACAGGAGCCCGGCGTGTTTATGGAAGAGATTATGAAGGAACTTGAAAGGCGCAGGGTCAGTTTTGAGATTGAGGACGCCAGCACGCAATGAGACCTCTATGTACGATTTCAATTAGTTAGTTCTCTTGAGCGTAGCGAAAAGGACAGCGCACTGCAGAGCCGCAACTCTGCCGGGACGAGAACAGTTAGGTATAGTGAATAAGTTAACTCGATTGATTATCCCAAATTCATGATTTAGAGGAGTAGTTTTGAGCTGCAGGATCAGCACGCTAACAAACTGCAAATTATTCATTATATTATAATCCCACTTTTTCCTTCGCATGCCCGATCATGTTTTCAAGGTCTTCAACCGTATTGATATTCACAAAAGTCCTCAGTTCCGGATCAAATTCCCTTATTTCCGAAACCTCAACGAAAACGACATCCTGCATCTGAAAAACCGGCGCAAGAACTGAGTGTTTCCCCCTCTCAAAAGCTTTTTCGATTTCCGGCAGCATTTTTTTTGAGTAGACCGCATGAAGAGGCTCAAACATTCTCTCTTCCCACCTCGGGATAGCAGCATCGTGACCGCTTGCTTTCTCAAACAGCAGGTCTACAATTTCAGGGTTTACAAAAGGCATATCTCCGGCGCAGACGAAAGAGTTTTCGGATCTGGATTCAAGCAGCCCCGCCCGAATGCCTTCAAGAGGGCCGGCGTCTTCCAGAGAATCAAAGCAGAAACGAATTTCCCTATCAGGAAATTTATCAAGCACGGGAAAGAGCTTTTCTTTCTGTGAGTTATCACGGACCGAAAGGATAACCTCATCAACAACCCGGAACAGGTTTTCAAGCAGTCTCTCGAGAATGGTTTTTCGTTCGAATTCGAGAAGGGCTTTTTCGACCATACCCATCCTGCGTCCTCTTCCGCCTGCCAGTACAATCGCGCTTCGAAAGCTCCTTTTTTGCTCTTTAGATTCCGTTTTTTTATTCATCTAACCGCATCCGGACATTGAATTTCTTTTTAACTTGAGCCTGCCCAGTATGTTTACTAAACCCTATTTTTATATCATATACATTTTCCTTTTTTTCTTTCTATTCTTTTCTTTCTTAACCTTTTTCAGGCATGTTCCCTATCATGGACCCAGAAATGCTCTTTTTCGGTGAATTCCTTTTTCCAGATCGGAGCTTCTGTTTTTATCCTTTCAATAGCTTCACTGAGGGCAGGGAAGAGTTCGGTCCTGTGGGCGGATGCGATCACAATGTAAACAATGTCCTCTCCGGCTTCTATTAAGCCTGTTTTGTGGTGGATAAGGACTTCAAGTATACCTTCTTTTTTCTTTATTTCGTCCCGGATACGGTCGAGGACTTTTGAGGCTTCCGGTTCGTATTTTTCGAACTCGAGCCTTGATGTTTTTTCTTCTCCCGCAAGCTCGCGTACAATGCCAGTAAAGGTACCTATTGCTCCTGCTTTCCTTATATCAGGATTCTTGCGGACTTTTTTGACAAGGGCTTCCAGGGTATAGCGGTCTGGCTGGGCGAGGGCGATTCCTACTAAGGACGCTGTAAGTTCCTCATGAGGGTCAATGTTTTCCGGTACCCTGAAAATGATGTTGGAAACGCCTTCAATGTCTCCAAGGGCTATTTTCGGAAGGTTGCTCGCCTTAAACCCTTCCACGACAGCGAAATCAAGGCCTCTGTCACAGAGCATATCAAGGGCATCTTCAAGGCCCGAGTCCCTGGCGAAGCTGACGAGTTCGGTGCCTGTAATCCCCACTACCATATCCGCTCCCGCATCAAAATGCCTTCCAGTATCAGTTTCTGCAGGGTTCAGGCGCTGCTCTCCCATGTGTTTAACAGTACCCACTGTCCCGAACCCTGAAAGCTGCCTTACAAGAGCTGAGACAAGGGCTGTTTTTCCTGATTTCTTATACCCGACAACGGAAACGACTTTCATCAAAGAGCCTTATGGATTTCCCGGTATAAGTAAAGGCCGGCACATTTCTGCGGTTTCCTTTAAATAGGACCATTTGAAGGTCTAGAATTATAATAAGGATAGAATAAACACAAAATTGATAACAAATAAATTCTTTTTTCATATATTTTAGACTTATTTGATTATTTTTAGAAAGATTCAAATATCCAAACTATTAATAGTATTAATCACAGTCCGCCCGAAAAGAATCGTAATCAGGGATGCAGCTCAGTTTTCTCTAAACACAGCAGGGCTGATGGGCACCGGATACCTGTTAATTGGCAGTAAAAGTGAAAAGTGGGGATGGAATATGGAAGTAAGTAAAATAAGGATTCATGACCTTCCTGAAGAAGAACGACCGAGGGAACGGCTCATTAAGAACGGGCCTGAATCCCTTTCAAATGCTGAGCTTCTCGGGATAGTCCTGAGGACAGGCTCAAGGGAAGAAAATGTTATCAGCCTGTGCAGCCGGATACTCATGGAGTATAATATCAAGCAGCTCAGCCTTGCAAACGTTTCAAAGCTTATGCAGGTCAATGGGATAGGAAAGGCAAAAGCTGCACAGATAGCTGCGGTTTTTGAACTCGCAAGGCGGCTTGAAACCTTTGTGGAAGAGCCAAAAAGAAAAATATCTTCCCCAAAGGACGTCTATACCCTGATGTATCCTAAAATGCGTGAACAAAAAAAAGAAAAATTTATAACGCTCTATCTTGATACAAAAAACCAGATACTTAAAGAAGAAGTGGTATCCATAGGCAGCCTGAATGCCAGTATCGTTCATCCGCGAGAGGTTTTTAAATCTGCACTTATGGAATCCTCGGCGTCCGTAATCATGGTCCATAACCATCCCTCTGGAGACCCGAGCCCGAGCAGGGAAGATATAATGGTTACTGAAAAACTGGTAGAAGGAGGAAAACTCCTTGGAATCGACATCCTTGACCACATAATTATAGGGGATGGCAGGTACGTAAGCCTTAAAGACGAAGGGTTTGTTAAATGAGAACTCAAATAGAAGAGCTGTGAAGAATAGTAACAGAAGCCATAAATGAAGCTTCCATCAGAATACTTGAAATCATCCTGTAACGTCCAAAAGAATCTGAAAAATTATTACCTATTCTTCTAACACGCCCTGTAGTTTTAAACTTCTCTACCTGTTCAAACTTCCCTTACTTCTAATCCCTTATTTCTAATAATTCATCGGGCCCGAAGAAGAAGAAAAAGATTCTAAATACATTTATTTGAAGTATAAACCCCTTATAGCCTGATTCTTCTGCCGGTCTAAAATGCTGAAAAGCTAGATAAATAAAATATGAGTTGAAATTTATGAAAGTTTTAGGTATTAACGGAAGCGCGAGAAAAGACGGTAATACCGCAATCCTGATTCAAACGGTATTTGATGAGCTCACGAAAGAAGGGATTGAAACCGAACTCATTCAGCTTTCAGAAAACAGAATAGAAGGCTGCAAAGCCTGCAGATCCTGTCATAAAAAGAAGGATAAGCAATGTGTAATTACAGATGATTTTTTCAATGAATGCCTTGCAAAAATGATAGCTTCGGATGGGATTATTCTTGGTTCTCCGGTATATTCTGCCGGTGTGACTTCTCAAATGAAAGCCTTAATTGACAGAGCAAGTATGGTACTGGCAGGAAATAAAGGGTTACTTAAACATAAAGTTGGAGCATCCGTTATAGCTGCTCGCCGCGGCGGAGCTATCAGTGCTTTTGATACCCTGAATAACTTCCTGTACAGTAAAGAGATGATCCTTACAGGCTCAAGTTACTGGAATATGGTTTACGGAAACGCCATAGGAGAAGTCGAACAGGATAAAGAAGGCATTGAAAATATGAAAAATCTCGGACAAAATATGGCATGGATTTTGAAGAAAATCCATAGTAGTTGAGATTAAAGTTAGATTATTAAGGCTATTACAGTTAGATATTTGAGATTAGATGATAGAATCACAATAGTTAAGATGTGGTCAAGTAGTTAAGATTAATTTAGTCAGAAAATAAAATTTACACAGTTAAATGAATGAAATTAATACAGCTAGATATTATTGGTTAATACAGCTAGATAAACGAAATTAATACAGATAGATACTGGTTAATACAGTTAGATAATGAGGTTAATACAGTTAGATACTTGTACTGTTAGATTCTTATACTCGACCCCGGTTCGCCCGGCAAACCCTATATTATCAACTTTTTGTTTAACCTGCTAAATCTACGATACTTATATATATCTACAGGAAATGGGCTTTCGACAAACAATTATCCTCCCACTTTCTATCCCCTTTAAAAAGGAGGTCTTCGGCATTACAAAACATATAAACGCCTGTGCACTGGACAACAGACAGACTGAGGAAGTAAATCTTGATGATCCTTACACCGTGCCTTACCGGGGCATTTATGCGGTCTGTGACGCGAAAAACGAATACGCGGAAATTATTGAACACTCCAACTGCTATAGCGGGGCAGCATGGTCACTTTACCACTATGCAAAATCTCCACTTATCCTGAAAGCCCGTTCAACGGGAAATATGATCCGTTATTTTATGAAAACCGGAACCTCAAATCTCGAACTCAAACCCTCGGTTGCAGCCGCAGGCATTGAATCCGTAATCGTTCAGGGGGACGAAGTTGAGATCACCTATGCAGGGCTGGGGGGCGGAGGCGTCGGCGCAACTCGCTGCAGGGCATTTGCAGACGGAGTTCTACATTACAGGATATCAGAATCCGGAGGAGAGCGCTGTGCAAAAGGGACCGTTGTAGTTCCACGAAGGGACCGTATCCTTATCGGCATAGATGATACAGATTCAAAGGATGTGGGAGCTACCTGGACCCTGACACATAATATTGCAAGACAGCTCGACTGCCAGGAATCTGTTTATCTTTCACATTCCCTTGTCCAGCTCTTCCCTGTACCTGAAAAAACCCAGAACTGCATGTCAACGGTTCTGGAGTTCGGATGTGTCGATGATAAGGCAAAGTCAAAGCTGCTCAGTTCTTTTAAAAAAGCACTTGAAAAGTACAGTGCATCAAAAGAAACAGGGCTTGTAGTATTATCTGATTTTTATGCAAAAGGGCTTTACTCTTACAGCAACCGCTGCCGTACTGAAAGAGTTTTAAAAGAGGATTCCCTGCGCTGTGCTGAAGAAAACAATGTGGAAGTCCTGCTTGACGGCAATGGGGTAATAGGTGCTCTTGCCTCCCTCCCCTGGTTCGGAAGACCCGAAGAATCTATTATCCCGGGGACCGAAATAAAGCCGATGTGTATGGAAAAAACCAGCTGAAATATGTCGGATCCCGAATTGTGCAGGTATACTCAAAACTCCTATAATTCCCGGACGGGGTCAGCTTGAAAGAAGAAACAATACATGAAACCGCATGCAATGGGTTTGAAGCCCTTTATTTTGCTGTCCTTGACAGTGATGTCGCACTTATAACAGGAGTCCCCGGGTACCCTGTCACCTCCCTGATGGAGCTTTTTTTGAAAACATGCGGTTCAACTGAAACTGAAACCGGAAGTTCAATTATAAGCAGTCCAGATATAAGCCGTACAGGAAACGGTTCAGATATAAACGGTTCAGATATAAACAGTTCGAATATAAGCAGATCAAATAAAAGCTGTTTACCTGAAGTAAACTGTCCAGCTTACAGAGCCAGCTGGCTTACGAATGAGAAAGTTGCCCTGGAAGTAGCTCTTGGAGCCTCCGTATCAGGCAGAAGGGCTCTTGTGCTTGTAAAGCACGTTGGCATGAATCTCCTTTCCGACCCCCTCATAACCTCGGTTACGCATACCATCGGAGCAGGTCTGATAATCATTGCAGGAGACGACCCCGGTGTAAAAGGCTCTCAAAATGAGCAGGACTCTCGCTGGTATGGCAAAATAGCCGAAGTCGCTGTATTCGACCCAAGTAGTCCCGAAACTGCCTACGGGTCTCTAAGAAGGGCTTATGAGCTTTCTGAAGAAAGGCATATTCCGGTTATAATCAGGGTAACTGCTGGTCTGGAGAAGAGCAAAGGAAAAATCAAGCGCTTCCCAGCACCTTCAGTCCTCCACCCCGAATTTGACCGCTCAATCTGGAAACTCCGGATGGTGGAAAAACACGAGCATTTTCACTCCAAAGTTTATCCTATGCTTGAATACGAATCTGAAAATACTGACCTGAACGAAATAAGGGAGAAGGTTAAAAGAGAAGATGCCGAGCGGACTGAAGGAGAAAAAAGCTTTGGAGTCATATCTTCCGGTTTCGCGTCCTCTCTTGTCGAAGAAGTATTGGTAAAATCAGGAAAACATAAGAAAATTTCTCATTTTGTCCTTAACCTTGTAAACCCTCTTCCCCTGAAGAAGATAGGAGTTTTTCTGAAAGACAAACAGAAAGTGCTGGTGGTTGAAGAGTCCGAACCCTTTATAGAAGAGCAGATACGCATTGAGGGTAATGTTTACGGCAAAAAAACAGGACATCTCCCATACGGTCAGGTGACCTCTAAAGACATTGACTTTGCCCTTGAACACATCGAAGAAGAAAAAGTCTCGAGACCAGCAGACCCCGGGCTTATAGAATCCAGAAAAAAAAGCAGGGCTTCAATCTGTGAGGACTGCCCCTATCTCCCCCTTTACAATTTTCTCCGCATATCCGGTGTCCGGGTTGCAGGGGATATGGGCTGTTCCGTCCGGAGCGCTCCGGAACCACTTTCTGCGGTTGATGTCAGCTTCGCCCTGGGTTCGGCAATTTCTGTTGCCTGTGGGTTTGAGAGAAAAGGAATAGCTGTAATAGGGGACTTTGCCCTTGCCCATTCCGGCATCCTCGGACTCTTAAACGCTGTAAGCGAAGGCCATGAAGTACTTGTGCTCGTACTCCAGAACGAAGTAGCAGCCATGACAGGAGGGCAGAAAGTCCCTGACCTCAGGAAAGTGATAGAAGCGATAGTTCCTGATGTATCAGTATTCGATATGGACGGCAGGAAGGAAAAAGAACAGGCATCCGGCTCAGAACTTTCTGACCTTATAACAGAGAAACTCGCTCTTCCGGGCATTTCAGTTATTTTTATAAAAGGAGTATGCAGAAAATATTGAGATGCAGGGCTTTTTTTCAAACTTATTCCCTGCTGTTTATTGTTTTTCATCCTCTATTCTTTCTCTTTTGTTTTCAGTTCACAGCTTTTCCCTTTTTAGTACAGGAAAAATCGGAAAAAATTGAAAAATAATAATAAAGTCATGAAAAGTTATGATTTAATATAAAGATTGAAATGTCAATTCCGGCTTTCAAGAATTATTTATCTTTTTCTAAATAAAACCGGAAATAATCATTTAGATTTTCAAAGATTATTTTTCGCTGTCCGATCTTCGGAAATCAGGATTATATGTACATTTTCATAGTTAAAAGCCTGTTTTTGCTAAAAATATAACTTCAAAATGATTCGAAGTTTAACAAAAAAATAAATGGTATGTGGAAAAATAAATAACCAAAGAGAAACAATTAATGATGGGGAATCAGGGTACACCTCAGTGTCTTGAACGAATAATTGAAACAATGACAGAAACCAGAAAAGGGCAGTAAAGGGGTGAATAAATTTGGACAGAAAACTTCAGATTTTACTTATTTTAGGAGTTCTCTTGCTTGTTGCAGGTGTACTTCTTTGTATTACCAGAGATCCGCTTCTATTAAGTTCAGGAGCTGTAGCTGCACTATTCATGATTTTGCTTTTCAGAATAGACCCCCTTAGCCCTCATGAATAACAGGAAAAAGGAGATTTCTCTTTTTTATTTGAGGAAAAACACTTAAAAAACAACTATTTTGTTTTTAAATTCATTACTGTAAATTTGACGCTATTATATTGGAGTCCCTGATTACTGTACATTTGACGTTATTATATTACGATACATTTGAAGTTATTATTACTGTACATTTGACGTTATTATTTTACATTAAATTATTTTTTACTGGTTTTGCACGAGGCATGGATAATGGACCGAAGAATAAGATTAGCAACAGTTTACCTGACGCTTTTGACCTTTATTTTGATCTTTGTTTTTTCTGCAGGCTGCTCCGGTCAGAATACAGAACAGGACGAACAGGGCTATGCAGCAGATATACTCAAAACAGAAGCCGTAACTTACTCCGGTCTTCTGGGCCAGGGCGCATCCCTGCCCATAAACTACAGCCTGGAAGCCGTAGATGTCAAATTAAAAGCTCCTTCTTATGATCTGCCACTCCAGAGGGATAAAATATCCAATTATGCAAACTTTTCTGACAAAATTCCTCTGAATGAGTCTGACCTTAAAGTTCTGGAAAGCAACGGTTTTGTGGTAATAAAGAACCCTTACAACCCTGAAGAAGAGGGTATAACCTCAATGTATGTGACCCTCAAGGAAGAGGAAGTTCCTGTTTTTATCACAACGGATTCTCTGCTGCACCTTTACCATATCCAGTTTGATGAAACACTCAGGCAGATAGAGGAAAAAGAGTTTTACGATACTCTCTGGGAAACCGACCTTGACCTCCTGAATGCGTCGGTCCAGGAGTACAGCAGCGCATCAGGAGAAGAAAAAGAAGCCGCAAGGAGAGATGCAGCCTATTTTGCAGTTGCTCTGAGCCTGCTTCAGCCTAAACCTTCACAGGAACAGGCAGCAGAAGACTCTTACTACTTTGTTGACGAAGCTCTTTTCCCTGCAGGCTCAGGAGAAAAATATCAGTTTGAGGTACCTTCATTTGTAAAGAAAGAAGTAGAAGCAGAACTCGCTTTGATAGAAGCCCATGAAGGTTTCACAGTTTCTCCGATTTTCCTCTATAAAGAAGACTATTCCCAGTACGTACCAAGAGGGCATTACACACGCTCCGAAAAATTGCAGAATTACTTTAAGGCTTTTATGTGGCACGGCAGGATGAGCATGCTCCTGAAGGACAGACTGATAGAGTCCGAAGACCCTGAAAAAGATGCCCGCATCCAGACTATCCAGGCATGCCTGATCGCTTCACAGCTTGAAAACTCGCCAGAACTTCTTGAAAAGTGGGACAGGATCTACGGGGTTACGGCTTTTTATGTAGGCTTCTCCGATGATCTTGGGCCTTACGAATATATGGAAGCAATGGACAGGGTCTTTGGCAACGAGGAAAGGAAATTCAACGAAACTGCAGTGGAGGAATTAAAATCCATACTTGCTCAAAACCAGGGCCCTCAAATTTACGGAGGCACTGGGAACTGTGCTCTTGAACCACCCTTCACTCCGGAACAGGCTGACGAATGCCTTGAAAACACAACAGGCTTCCGTTTCATGGGACAGCGCTTTATCCCTGACTCTTACGTTTTTTCAAATATGGTAGGAGCCTATACAGGGGAATACAGGGGTGAAAAGGAAGAACCTTTCACTTTTGTGATCTCAGGGGCGGGAAGGCCCATCCGCGGTTTCCCGCGCGGTCTTGACATAATGGCTCTCCTGGGCTCGGAAAGGGCTGTTTACTGGCTCGACGAACTGAATGATTCCAGTTACGAAAATTACAGTGTTCAGTATGTAGCCATGGACTCCGAATTCTCGAACTTCAGCGCAGCTGAGTGGAACAGGAACCTTTACTGGTCCTGGCTCTATTCCCTCCAGCCCCTCCTGAAAGACTACGGGGAAGGATACCCTACCTTTATGCAGACGGATGCCTGGCAGGACAAGGAACTGAGCACCTCTCTTTCTTCCTGGACTGAACTGAGGCACGACACAATACTGTACGCAAAACAGAGTTACACGATAGTTGAAACCGCAATGCCAATGCCTCCTGAAGAAAAACCGGTTGTGGGATATGTGGAGCCTGTCCCGGACTTTTATGCCAGGCTGTTTGCCCTGACTAAAATGACAAATCAGGGGCTGGACGAAATGGGTGTCCTTGACCCCGTTTCAAAATCTAGGCTCACGGAGCTTGAAACTATCCTTTCAAGGCTTCAGGCAATCTCGGAAAAGGAACTCGAAAATGAAGAGATGACAGAAGAAGACTACGAGTTTATCAGGGACTTCGGAGCTCAGCTTGAAGGGGTCATAGCCGATGTGGATGAAAAAGCGAGAAAAACTACGGTAGTGGCTGATGTTCATACCGATGCAAATACTGAAGCCGCTCTCGAAGAAGGGGTGGGATACGTGGACATGATTGTAGTCGCATATAAACTTCCCGACGGCAGGGTCCTTATAGGGGCCGGGCCCGTAATGAGTCATTACGAGTTCAAACAGCCCATTTCAGACCGCCTGACGGATGAAAAATGGAGAGAAATGCTGGAGAAGAACCCGCCGGAAAAGCCGGAGTGGACCTCCACCTACATTTCTTAATTTTTAGTTTTTCCAGGCAGAAAAACCATCTTCATCTAAAATATTTCAGGAGATTACGTGAAGGGATTGATCTGCCAGAATTCTCTTACTGTTACCAGAATTAACACCCAGGCAGACATGGAAAGGTATTAATTGGAGAAGTATGAGTAATAATATGTGGGTGTATAATCAATATAAGCCATCTGGCAAAATCGTGAGGTAGTAACAATGTGTAGTGTTGGAGACCCTTTTGATTTCAATATGGAAGGAAAACTGCCGGTTAAAAACTATGTATGCAAAGAATGTGGAAATAAATTCAAAGGCATTGGCAAAAATGTGAAGTGCCCTTCCTGCCAGTCCACAAATGTAGCAGAGTCCTGAGAATCAACTGGATTTTTAAGATACTTATTTTTAACATGAAAAAACCGACCTCTTCTAAAGACATTTCACTGAAAGAAAGTGAAATGCTTCTCCTGCGCGGTAGTGCAGGGATAGTGGCTATTGTGAAAGCAGGTCCTAATGGACAGTTCTTTCTGGAAACTGAAAAAGAAGAAATTGTACTCGGACTGGAACCCCATGACCTGATTGTAGCCTCTTCATTTTCTGTAGGGGAAAAAACCGAGAAGGGGCTTAAATGCGTTCTCTTCATGATCCGGGAAATCCGGTCACCGTTAATAGTCCTTCCAAAAAACCATCCAGCATCACCAAGGCTTCCAATAGTCGTGTCGGCTGGTAAAAAGACTGTCCTGAGATGCAATATCACGCCCGGAACTCATCCGAATCAGGATGTTCTGTGCGGCGCAAATGACTTTAATAATCTGGAGATAACAGGAACAACTGAGGGCGTGCATATTGAAAATATGCCGCAGTGTGAGGTATTGAAGATTAACTTTGATATCTGATCATTAATATTCTTCACATTATCAGAAAAACTATCTGAAGACTCGTTTTTTCAAGATATTAAAAAATACCCATAAGAAATAGAAAATTAGATTAGTGTAAAAAAGATTAAACTAATGGACAACAGAAAATTAAAATAAGTATTCATAAAAATTAGAATGAATCTTCAGAAACATTCTAATTTATGTTATAATTTCAGGATAGAATTTTCAGATAGAAAACTTCTCTTTTTCACTGCCTGAAGGTTTCTGTTCCTGTTTCACCTGAGTGATCAGCCTTTCAAGCTGGTCCCGTGAGATGCTTTTGTGCTTTTCTTCAGTGCATACCTTGACTTTTTCAATAAGGGCACAGAGCTCTTCCCGCTCAAGACAGAAGCCAATGCTGTTAATAATGCCTTTCAGGGCTTTTTTGCCTGTGTGCTTTCCTACAACAAGGTTGCGTTTTCCACCGACCATCTCCGGGAGGAAAAGTTCGTAAGTGCGCGGCTCTTCCAGAATTGCAGCCACATGGATCCCGGATTCGTGCGTGAAGGCGTTCTTTCCGACAACAGCCTTGTTTACCGAAGGGGTAATGCCTGAATATTCCGAAACCATCTCTGAGAGAGAGTTAAGTTTGGTGGTATCATAACGCTCTATCCCATACTGAACTCTGAGGGCGACCAGAACCTCTTCCAGGGAGGCGTTTCCTGCCCTTTCTCCGATAGCGTTAACTGTTGTGTGGAGCTGTTTTGCCCCGGCTTCGGCGGCTGCAAGGGTGTTGGCTGTAGCCATGCCGAGGTCATCGTGGCAGTGGATACATATCGCAGTATTTACGGACTTGAAGATCTCACTTACAAGATAATTTGTTGTGGTGGGGTTCAGTATCCCAACGGTATCTGCAAGGCTTACATACTGCACTTTATACTCATTTTCAACTTCCTTAAAAGCCTGCTTGAGGCGTTCAACCGGAGTACGGCTTGCATCTTCAGCTGCAAAACGCACTTTTAAACCGTGGTCAGTTGCATATTCTATGGCTTCCTTGGCGCAGCCGAGCATATCCTCAAGGCTTCGATGATACTTGTACTTGAGGTGCATGTCTGACATTGCAATGAAAATGCTCACTATATCAACGTCACATTCAAGGGCAGCGTCAACATCCCCCTTTACTGCTCTTGAGAGACAGCAGATCCTTGAATTAAAGCCCTGGTTTGCAATTTCCTTTACAATTTCTTTTTCATCTGCGGAAACTACCGGAAACCCGGCTTCTATAACCTCAATACCCATGGAGTCAAGTTCACTGGCTACTGCCAGCTTCTGTTCTTTGGAGAACACAACGCCAGGGGTCTGTTCCCCATCGCGAAGGGTTACATCACAGATTTCGATATCAAGGGGGCGATAATCGATGAAATCCATAAGTGTGTTTCTGGAGTACTGCTCGCTCTCTGACATGGTTGCTGTTTCCCGTGATTTTTTCGGTTTGAGAAATTTATGATTATTTTTAATGATATTTGTATTGACTGCCCTGAAAAATAACTCAGAGGCCTGAATAAGAAATTGTGAGGTTAAAACCCCGGTAAAAGTCAAAAAACCTTATGTTTAGCAAGATTAGCATTAGCTTTACCTACATATGTATAAATGTTTTCCTTGGAGGAAAAGGGTTTCCGAGGCATTGTTTCTATATTTATTCGTAAAGAAAGCTCGCTGTACGTTATCCGGTTTTTACAAGCCTGTCCCTGAATCAATTTACCTAAAATTTACCTAAAATATAGAAATATAACCGGTTATACAAATGTAGCCAGTTATACAAATGTAACCAGTTATACAAATGTAGCCAGCATTTGATAATTAGAGAGCCCGGATAAAGCCCTGATATAAAAAAAGGATGTTTTAAGAGAGTTTTCTCTGGACCCTTTCATAAAAACATGTATCTGAAATCCTGACAAAACGTGCAGGAAATTTCGATTTTTTTAATTTGACGATATCTTCAGGCCTGATCCTGTAAGACTTCTGTCCGTCGATTGCAATTACAGCATCTTTTTTGTGCTCCAACAGTTTTACTGTAATTTCGCTGTCTGCGGGGATAACCCAGGGCCTTGAGGAGAGTTTGAAAGGGGCAACAGGAACAACAACAATTGCATTTACCCTCGGGTTTATAATGGGACCCCCTGCACTCATTGCATATGCAGTCGAGCCCGTAGGTGTTGCAAAAACCACACCATCCGCGCGCATCTCATCAAGAAGGCAGTCGTTTACATGGACTTCAAACTGAATAATTTTCGCGGGCTTTGCAGACATTACAGCAATCTCGTTTGTGGCGGTTTCAAGCATTTCCCCATTGAGAAAAACATCCACACGCATCCTTTCGAGATACGAAAAGCCGTAGAGGACTTCTTCTATGGTTTCAATCGCATCTTCAGGTTCCACATCCACGAGAAAACCGAGAGTGCCCATATTAATTCCCAGAATAGGAAGAGGATCTTTCATTTTGGCAATATTCCGAAGGACTGTCCCGTCTCCTCCCACACTTATAACGAGTTCGACTCCTTCATCCCTCATCCTTTCTACCGGAGTCCCTTCTATACCCAGGACTTCAGCCGTGGCGGTTGAGACGAAAATCTGCACCTGGGAACTGAAACGAGCAAGGATCTCCCTTACCATGTCAAGAACTTCAGGCCTGTCGCAACGCGATGCAATCCCTATCCTCTTTATAGCCAAATTATCCCCCTGAGAGCAAATGTAAAATCTTCTCATGCACATGCCCGTTGGACGCGACCATGTCCACTCTGGCAGTAACATTATCTGGAAGCCTCAGGAGATTTCCATACCCGTCAGTCACACGTCCGCCGGCTTCCTCAAGGATAAGCTGCCCTGCTGCAACATCGGTTACGCGTAAGGCTCTTCTGACATCCACAAAGGCATCAAGCCTGCCTGATGCTACATAACACAATTCAAGCGCAACGCTCCCAAAAAGCCTTACTCGCCTGATATTGCTGTATATCTTCCGTGTCCTTTCCACGTTCTGCCTGTAGCCGTATACGCTGGCACAGAGGCTCTTAAGGTCCGAATTGTGAGATGGTCTTATTGTTTTTCCGTTAAGGTAAGCTCCTTTTCCAGCTTCCGCGTGAAATTCCTCTTTTAATGCAAGGTTGCTTACATACCCAAATCTCAGGTCTGAAAGGTCATGAGAAGCAAACGCAATTGAAACACTGTAAAAAGGAATGCCTGAAGAAGCATTGTATGTCCCGTCCAGGGGGTCGAGCACAACAGAGAACTCAGGAGATTTCCCGATAATAAGCTCTCCAAGCTCTTCACTGAGTATCCTCATGGATCTGCCGTCGGCTTTAAGCGCCTCAACTATAGCATCTTCTGCTACCTGGTCTATGCTGGTAGTGGGCGTTCCGTCAGCTCCCATGCCTACGAAGCTGCTTGCCGAATCAGTGCCCACAAGCTCAAAAGTTGCATCGTATGCAGCTTTAAAAGCCTCCTGACACAGTTTTAAAAAGTTTGAATTAGAGGTCATGTAAAGATCGGATTATTCTATCTCAAATCCCCTTTTCCATAATTCGGATTTAGGGGTTCTGGAAACAAAGGCTTTAAAATCAGGACCAGGGCAGCCCACCGAATATTTTTTCCAAAAATTCACCCGGGAGTCCTGATCTCTGAGTCTAACTCTGAGACTAATAAACCATGCAGGGCTCAGAGCCCGATAGCTTTGTTTGTTTTCTGGATTGATTTTGCGCCGTCGCTCTCAAGCTCCATCATTGCACGGATAGCATCCACAGTTTCCGGGACCACAATTGATTCCTGATGGATTGCCTGGAAGAAATAGAATTCCCTTTCGTGCACGGTAATGGATTCAGGCCAGATGCAGTTCTCCCACATGTCGTTTCTGGGGCGCCCCATGTCTCTTGCTAATTCGATAATCTCAGCAGTAGAATTAATTCCCTGACTCATGAAACGGATTCTTGACTGAGAGCTGAAAATCCTGTTAATATCCTCAGCAGTGCAGTCGGTGTTGACTTCCATATTTACGGTATGCAGGTGCATAAGTGTTGTCGGAATTTTCAGGGCTGCAGTTGTAATGTTGATGTGAGGGAGTACACTCTTTATGTCAGGCCCGTGGTGGGACGGAAGTTTTATCGGATCAGGCACGATTGCATTAATAGGACCTTTCTTTATATCATTGGGATCCGTAGCCCTTCTTGCAAGGGTAACCCTTACCTTTTTTACCCCCAGTTCCCTGTCAATAGGGTAAATGACCCTGCAAAGCCCTGTTGTGTTACAGGAAACTACCCTCACCAGGTCACGCCCGAGAGCTCCTTCGTAGTTGCTTGCAGCATTAAAGGAAAAACCTGCAAGTTCATGATCTTCACCGCCCTGCCAGATTGCTTTTACTCCGGCTTTTTCATACATTGGTTTATTTGCTTCCCCAATTCCCCCAGGAGTACAGTCAACTACCAGATCTGCTTTTTCTACCATTTCTTCAATGGTTCCGGCGAGTGGAATACCTGCTTTCTCAAAGGCTCCGGAGTTTGAAGCCGGGGCAAATAGATCATACCCTTTCTGGTGTGCTACTGCAGCTTCATAATTGGGCTTGGTTTTTGAAACCCCTATGATCTCCATGTCATCCTGAGCCTGTACTGCGTCTGCAACTCTTTTCCCTATAGTTCCGTAACCGTTTACTGCAATCTTTGCTTTGACCATTTATTATCCCGTCCTGTTTGTTTCTTTTATTAATCGGGAGATAGATTTAAATTAGATTTTAATTAGAGTTATATTATAGTTCTATCACGATAAATAATATTTTAAATCAATAGCATTAGACGCTGTGAGTTTACTTTTCCTGGGTTTACGTTCCTCTGTCGACAGGTTTCACAGATCCGAAATCGAGACATAAATTTAAAGTTTTTCATACATTTATAATGTACGTCCGTATTTATAATGTAAGTCTACATTAAAGAGTCGCTGCAAACTACAGATTTGAATCTAAGATATTGAAGTTAACTGGAAAGTGCCCCAAATATTTTATTTATGGCGGGTATCTTAGATTACATTGTGGTTATAGATTAAAAACAGATAAATGCTTTTCTCAGAAATTAAATATTATTAAAGAAAGTAGAAGAGAGATTCAGGCTTTCAGACCCTTCCAGAAAGCTTCCGGGCAGAAAGATATCCTGAATTTTTATATAACGAAGCATAGAACCCCTGAGTTTTGAGCTCAGGAGATATAAGCTTCAGCTTCCAGACATTTAACCTTTGCTAATTCTTTTAAGCTATAATTACTTTCTATTATTACTTTCTATTAATAGTATAGTGCTGACCCATATAGCTGCCTCCAGTACGAAAACAGAGTGAGAGTTAACAGGACAAACCTCTGGACTTAAATAACTTGTCACCTCAGAAACTGCAGGCAGGGCCTGCGTGACCTTCCTCATTAGAAGGAGGGCGATAAAAGAAGCCAGCAAGTCAAAAAAAGCCGGCAAATCAAAAGAAGCCGGCAAGTCTTTAGATTAGCAGCTGCTTCACGGCAAAGTGCCCTTTAACGGCAAAGTGCCCTTTATTAAGTTCGTTTCTATTTTTCGGGATTAACCCCTCCTGAAGGCAGTGAAAATCAGTAAGACAAAAAAGTAAAAAGTTATCTGGATAAAATAATCGCTTCCCCGCGCGAGAAATTGATCTCTTTTACCGAACCTTCAACCGTCATTTTATCTCCGAGGATTCCGGTAAGCTGAATTGTGTCCCCTTCGACCAGAATCCTTGCTACGGAGTCCATAATCCTCTCCCGGTTTTCTCCACTGAGCAGAATTACATTAATTTCACACATCATAAATCTCTCCTTTAAATGTTATTTTTATACGGAATTCTGCACTGACTTTAAAATATTTTCATTAATACATATAATTTGTTTTTCTGCTCAATAAATAGTTGCCGAAAAAATCCGGAATGCAGTAACTTTCAGGGGAAATTCATAAGTTTTGCAACAGATAATCCCGTCTCAAGCCCCAGGTCTTCAGCCACGCATTCGCATTTTGTAAGAAGCATATAGGCTATGGGTCCGAAGTTGTGCTCTGAGAGGGTCTCGTAGTTTGCCATGCCCTTGCTAATTATCAGGGTAGCATTCTTCATGGCATCAAGAAGTTCGGCAGGGGCTTCTTCTACAAGGACTCCAACTGCATTTGAACCTGTGGTCATTACCCTGTCGACCTTTTTATCAATTTCAAACTCTTTTATTTCTTCCAGAGTCACATCTGTAAGAATGGGGCCTCCACGCACAACCAGGGTTATATTTCCACCCAGCTTCTTAATCACGTCAAAAACAATAGCATCAAAAAGGATCTCTCCACAGTTATCAGCGATATATACGACGTCCTGAAGCAGACCGAGCATTTCAGGAGTGTCGTCAACATCAAGTCCCTGCTCGTAATATTTCAGAAAAGCAGCTTCAAATTTATCTTCGCTGGCATCAAAACCCATAATCCCGAAGTCAAAATAATTAGCAATAACAGATGCCAGTACTGCCCGCTTGAAGAGTTCTCCATCATCAGGAGAATTTTCGTAAATTTTTTCTTTTGCTGCGGGCAGGACTTTTAAAGCAGCCTGATTGATCAGCTTTTTCGTAACCTCATAAGGGTCACTGTCTCGGAGTACTTCATAGCATTTCCTGTGGACTTTTGTGGCCACACGGGATGATACAGCCTCAGGGCTATAATGTTTGTTCATGACCCCAAGGCATTCGTGGATAGTCCTGCTTATCAGATCTTCATCATCGGTAGAAAGCTTTGATTGAAAATGCACTCGGGAAAGAAGGCAGTAAGTACAGCGTGGATTCATCTTCATGGGAATTCTTCCTGTTTTTTTGGATTATGGATAAGGAATTTAGGAATATTACTGATATGGCAGCAAATGTTATACATTTACTTATTCACATGTAATGAATCCTAAAAAATAAACCTTTAAATAAGTAACCTGAAACAGAGATAAAATTAGAAATTGTGTTAATATAATCCGGATACCAGAATTTGCTGCCATAACTTCTTAAAAAGGTAAATTCTTTATAGCCGAAATGTGTAAAATTATTTACAATGACAGATAGTGCCCGAAATTTCAAACCATTTTTTATTTTTATTTTACTTACGGCAGGTTTATTAATTCTCCTTGCAGCTTTGCCAGTTACATCCTCCGCTCTTACCGAAGTAGAGGTAAATCCTGTGAATACTCCGGCAGGGGCTGTAGTATTGATCGTGGACGGTTTAAGTGCCCCTTTTATCTATCCCGAGCTTACACCACATTCACTTGACGGTGCAGTCCTTGAAAAAGCAAGGCTTGAGAACATCCCTGAAATTAGTAAAAACAGTGCACAGATTCTCGACTTCCGCGCCCCTCAGACTTTTACCGAGGGAGGACACTCCGTCCTTGTTACCGGGAATCCTGATGCAGACAGCGAGTTTGTCAGTTTTAAAGATGCAAATATTTTTGATATTTTACACGCTCAGGGCTACCTTTGCATCGCAGTAATGGAAAAAGGAGACTCGTGGTCAATCTGTGCAGAGCAGGACGCTGTCCTGAGAGACAAGAACAACTCTATAAAAAATATAGAGATAATGCTTGAGCAGTACGAATATTCTCAGGATATCAGGGTTCCATCCGGGCTTTTACAGGTAATGCGGAGTAGAGCTGACATGGCTCCTGCATATGTTTCTTCGAAAGAGACAAGAGACAGGTATAACGGATATAACAGATGGGGCATAGAAACAGCCTGTGATGTGGTGAACTATATGGCAAAAAATTGTCCTGACCAGAAATATCTGCTTACTGTCAATGTGGGGGCAATTGATATGAGCGGGCATTACAGGGATAATTACGGGTATATAGACTGTGTTGAAAGCCTCGACTCCGAACTTCTGCCTCTCTATAACCTCTGTAAAGAAAACAGCCTTGCTTTTATCCTGACAGCAGACCATGGAATGGCTTTTTCGGCAGACGGTTCCAAAGGAGGACACCAGTCCGAAAAATATTCGGTTTCGGACGAGGCACAAATGGTCCCTTTCATCGCAAACGCGCAGGACATTGAAAGTGGGGTCATAAGAGGGGAGTTCGGGCAGGAGGATTTTGCTCCTACACTGCTCGGGATACTCGACATCCCTGACAGGCCCAGGTTTGTCAAAGGAGAGCAGATCCTGCTTACAGGGCACGTAAACCTGAAAGTTGAACTTCCAAAAAAAGGGTCTGTGGAGCTAAGGAGAAATGGACAACTGATCTCATCTTCAGGAAATGATGACCAGTTTCTTTTCCTCGGGCTTGACCCGGATTCCTATATTGTCAAAGCAGTCCTGAACTCCGGAAACAGCCCTGAAGAAAAGGAAAAAGAGGTTTATCTCAGGGCCGATTCTGTACTAGATTTCTCAAATAAAGAGGCAAAAACAGATGAAAGCGAATACTCTCCGGCTGGAGCAAAAGAAAAAACCAGCTCGGCAAGCATTCTGGCAGGAGGATCAATTTTTGACAGGAGCTCAAAACACCTCATAGGATATCTTCTGATTGGAACAATGAACCTTGCAGGGCTATTCTTCATCATGAAAATTATGAAAAAAGACTGAAAAAAACGAAGGAGATTAAAGCAAAACGCGAAGGGGGATTAAAGCAAAACATGAAGGAGATTAAAGCATTTAAGTATCAAGGGTTTCAGTATCAGGGCTGCAGTATCAAAAGTTTCAGAATCAACGTTTCGCTATCAAGCGTTCCAGTATCTAATAAAACTTATAAAACTGCGGATCTGATAAATATTGAAACGGATTCACTCATTATTTGTATTCAGTGAATTTTTACCTTCAATCTTTTTTGCCATATTTATTTTTACCTGTTGCCTGTTTTTCGCACAGTCATGGGAATTGAGTAATATAAAGACAGATAGATATAATTACGTTATAAAGAAACGTTTAATATAGATTATAGATACATATTTATTATATATTTATTAGTCATTTTGTTGATCCTACTTCATTGACCCGGATAAGATTTTTTAATAGATTAAAATTTCCGGCCTTGAGGCAGGTCTTTTCTACAGATCAGGAATATAAAGCAGATAAAAGTCCTGAAAACTTATTCCCTTTAACGGAAGTGACCAGAAAAATGGAATACGAAGAAAGGTTTGATCAGGCTGTCCGCGTTACAGGGGTCGGGCTTTTCGTGAACCTCGGGCTCACTATTTTTAAATTACTTGCAGGTATCCTGGGAAACAGTACTGCAATGGTAGCGGATGCTGTCCATTCCCTTTCGGATTTTCTTACTGATGTTGTGGTGATTTTCGGCTTCAAAATCGCGAAAAAGCCGGTGGATGAAAGTCATAACTACGGACATGGAAAAATTGAAACACTTTCTGCAAGCCTTGTAGGACTTATGCTCTTACTTGTGGCAGGGCAGATCCTGTATTACGGTGTCCAGAAAACTCTGATGTTCATCGAAGCAGGAACTCTTGAACAGCCTGCCATTATTGCACTTTATGCAGCCCTAGCTTCCGTAATTTCAAAGGAGATCATGTACCAGTACACAATCCTGAAAGCCCGGAAAATAAACAGCATGGCTCTGACCGCTAACGCCTGGCATCACCGCTCGGACGCTTTTTCCTCATTCTGCACCATGATAGGAATAGGAGCTGCGGTTTTCCTTGGAGGAAAATGGGTTGTGCTCGATCCTCTGATGGCGGTTTTTCTGAGTTTCATCATCCTCAAAGTTTCATTGAAGATATTTCACAGCAGCATAAATGAACTTGTAGAAGCGTCACTTGATGAAAAAACCGAAAGTGAGATCAGGCAGATTATCCAGAAAACTGAAGGGGTGAAAGCTCTCTCAAACCTCAAGACCCGGAGAATAGGAAACAATATAGCTGTAGATATCCGCATTAAAGTTGATAACGCCCTTGACATTGGCGAAGCAAACAGGATTTCGATTCATGTTGAACACAACCTGAAAAAAGCCTTTGGTCCCTACACTTACGTCCTCGTGAAAGCAGAGCCCTATGAACGCGAGCCTTGGGGAAACCCTGAAGACGAAAAAGCCCGGGAGCACCCTGTAAATCCGGAAAAAAATAAGGTCTGCCTCAGAAACCACTCCAACTAAACCGGGCAGAACCAGAAAATAATTTTTTTTGAAAATGGCATATCATATCATATCATATCATGAAAACGCATAAACTTATGTGGAAAGCTCATACACATTTCCCAGGGCTTCAGTAAAAGTAACATCCACATCTTCTACGTGTGCAAAAGTGGGTCCTTTCCTTAGTTCATTTATCAGGAGTTCAAGAGCTTCGAGCCTTCCCTCAGCGAGAACAAAAACCCTTCCGTCCCTGAGATTTATGGGGTTACACTCCACTCCAAAGCGTTCGGCTGCGTTTCTTGCAAATCTCCGAAAACCCACTCCCTGCACCCGACCAGATACAAGGATTTCCGCACGTACAGTTTCTCCAGAGCTCACAAATGGCTATTTTGAAAAACTCTCATATATATCTATGGTTACTCCGGGAAGTAAAATCAAAAGGAAATTTTAAGGAAATTCGACAGAATAGAGGATCTTCTGCCAGATTATTTATCAGTCGACAGAATAGAGGATCTTCTGCCAGATTATTTATCAGAATTGATATAAAAAGTCACAACAGTTTAGAAGACTATATAAAGGAGCTGATGAAAGGATATGATGAAAAAAACATGTCAATTGAACAGGAATTCTAAAGTCAAAAGACATATAAGGTTGTAAAAGATTGATAGAAATAAAATAGGCATATAATGAAATTAATAGAAATAAAATAGAAAATCAATAGAAAATCAATAGAAATATGATAAAAAGATAAATATATATAAATAGAAATATAACGAGAGTATAAAAATCTATTTAAAAAATATAACTTTAAAAACCATTATTTGAAGGCATTATGGACCGAAATACTGTCTTGGCTAAAATAGATGAATTATCTTTAATCTATGAAAACGGGGTCTTATCACATCCTTACTGGTATATCCCGCCGAATAAAAGACATTTAATTGAAATCCATGATAAGTTATTTCAGGGAAAGGCAGAACTCAGATTAACGTTAAATGAGGTTGCAGCCCTATTATTAGTCAATAATTTGATCGAACTGGACTAAACATCGTGGGACTTAACTGGTAAGGTCAGCCAAAGCCGGGACTGAACCGGAGAAGATTAAGAGACTATGATCAAAATAGAAACATTATAAATTTATATTACTCAATGATATTTCTCTTTTAATGATATTTCTCTTTTAGGAATGGTAAAAATATAATTTCTAATATTTACTTTAGTAATGACTTCACAGCCATTGCTGAAGACGATATCGAGAACAAAAATAATAAGATTATATCTTCTTTATTCCTTAATGATATTTGTCTTTTAATGATACTTCTCTTTAATAATACTTCTCTTTAATGATACTTCTCTTTAATGATACTTCTCTGGTTTTTTTCTTATCAGACCGGTCCGGGCTTTATCTCTTTAAAGTGTTATACATTCTCTCTTTCCGGCAGCAAAACAGGCTTTAACCTGACTGCTTCTCGCCAGCGCCGCCAGAGCACATACAGTCCGATGAAACCAACTAAAGCCCAGGTAATGATCGCACCCAATCCCAGACCAGTAAAGGGGGCGAGAACCAGGGACAAACCGTTCCACATTGCGTGAAGAATGGAAACGAGCAGGTATGCTCCAATTACTCGCAGGTTAACCCGGAAGCAGCAGTCCCTGCTTTCACGGAACAGCACACTGGCTAAAATAGCTGTCCAGGTCCCGTGCCCCAATGGGGCAAGAAGGCCGCGGAACAGCGTTACCTCCAGTACTGCCGAAATGCTCCCGTTACTTATCAGGAAGGCAGTAAAGGCATAACCGGTGCTTTCCAGCGCAGCAAACCCCATCCCTACTGCCGCACCCAGAATAAGCCCGTCCATTTCCAACACATGCCGCCTGCGGCGTGCGATCACCACCACACCCAGGATTTTGGCAAATTCCTCAACGAGCCCTACTGCTAAAATGTCCCCAGGATTAAACTGGGTAATAAATAATGGCCCTATAAAAGAAGTAGCGATGATACCCACAAGCCCCCCATATAGAAAAGCCAGGGAGACTATTGGCATTTTCAGGCGGCTGAAATTCTTGCGCTCATATAAGAATGCCACATATGCAACAGGGACTGTAAAATTGCCTACCATCACCAGACTGGGAAACAGGTTAGGATTGCCCGTCACCAGCAACGCCACAAGTAAAAGAATATAGAAAGCTGTTGCGGAGATCAGGACTTTTAGCCAGATATTCCGCCGACCGGCCTGTGCAGGCGGCTTTACTCCAGGAGCACTGACAGCAGTTACTTCCTCATGCAATTCGTCTATTTCATTCGTTAAGCCGGATTCCCCCAATCTGCCTGCTCAGTTGAAATGCTGGTGACAATATTGAAAAAATAAGCCTGATTTTCCGATACTAAAAATCAACGGCTTCAGGTGCTTATTTCCCCCGGATGTGAGATTTCAATTTCATTAAGGCATCCATTCCACGTATATGCATTTTATGGATATCTTCCCGATATACAGCTGCTGCCGGCACTAACAGTAACGGTACAGTTGCTGCAACTTTAACCCCTTCCGAAACAGGCAATGCGGCTAAAAAGCCTGCTCCGGTAACACCATAAATGGGAACTATAGGAAAGAGCATAGCCAGACCAAACGCCCTCCTGAAATGGATGCCCAGTTTTGCAGCCAGAAAACCATTTGACCCTATGACCACACCAATTCCGATGCTTGGCCCCACAGTCCGAAATGGGTTATACGATGGACCTATATAGAGTCCGAAATCAACACCGAAAAAAGAAACTAGACCGTTTAACTGGCTTCTTTCTTCATTGGAATTTCCCCCAAGGCCTGACACAACTATACCTATATCCAGCTGTAAAGGCCCTCTCCCCCTTTCACCCGTACCCAGTATGTTGACCATTATGTTATTATTTTTCCCTGATTAATAATATAATTTACCTATATTCTGATCAAAAAAGCCATATTCAGGCGCTGCCGGCTTCAGGGGAGCAAAATAGAGATTATACAGGGATACTGAAGATATCTTTTTTAAGGAATTTTCAATTATACTTTGTCAAAATACATAATTTCAGGAGAACATTTAAAATTTTTTAAGAATAATAGAGAAGATGTGTATCATTTATTACTATAAATTTCAGAGCACTAGCTTAAAAATTAATATATGATGAGTATCATAAATTGTACCTGGAAGAAAATTAACGATGCAAGAAAAACCTGTCTGGAGGGAATTCTGGCATGGTTTCACAGGGGACTTTCGTGGTCATATTTATCAGTTATCTGAAGCAAAAAGATCAGACATAAAAGTGTTTAATTTAGGTGTTAATGCTTAATTAAAAGCAGGGTTGGGGATGTATGATTACTTCTGAAAGCGTAGCTGTCGACGAGCTGGAAATTCGATTGAAAAAACAAACTACCGAACTGAAAAAATTTGGTAAAGGCATAAGTGCCGAAATTTCGGAAAGCACACAACCCGAAGAAGATTTTCTCAAATCAGAAGAAAAATTCCGGATATTGGCCAAAAATTCTCCTGATGTAATTGTCCGCTTTTACAGGCAGAACCGCCATTTATACTTCAAAAAGGCAGCTGCGGATATCTATAGCCATTCTCAGGAAGAAATTAAAGGAAAGACCCATAATGAACTGGGATCTGACCCTGAGAAAGCAAAATTCTGGAAAGAACATAATGAAAAAGTTTTTTCTACAGGAAAAAC
>WPCK01323970.1_pt1 | contig 51835 bp, 23 predicted proteins | sample 5399851 | NCBI WGS metagenome assembly WPCK01 (sample SAMN12869471, study PRJNA574797) | sludge metagenome | isolation source: wastewater treatment of pH11 | place: China:Beijing | collected 2019-05-20
CCCCGAACTTGTTCGGGGGTGGCTCACCACCTACCTAGGCCGGCCGTAAGTACCACCGGTTAGAAACCGGAGGCATTCTGGGAAGCCCCCGAACTTGTTCGGGGGTGGCTCACCATCTACCTAGGCCGGCAGTAAGTACCACCGGTTAGAAACCGGAGGCATGGTGAAGCGGCTCGCGCGGGGATGCTTACCTCCGCTACGGATCTCGCCCGAGTTCGCCGTCGTCGATAACGATCTGTATTGGTGCCGCGGTCGCCACGCGCGATCTCGGCGCCGGCGGCGGGGACCAGTCCAGATGCATCTCGGCCAGTGATTCGCGGATGGCACGCAGGTCCCAGATGTTGATGGCGCCGTTCGCGCAAACTGCCAGCTGACTCCCGATGGAGTCGAAAACGACGTCGTGGACATGTTGAGGAGAAGGAGATTCCAGACGTGCAACTTCGTGGTAATCCCCGCCATGGAGTAACCAGACCGCTCCATCCGAACCGCTGACGGCCAGCAAGGCTCCATCTGGGCTGAACGATATGGCTACCCATGGAATGCCGCTCGATTCCCAGGGCAGTTCTTGAACCAATTTCCAAGAGGCCGTTTCCCAAACTTCGACACCGGCGGTGGTCGCCGCGATGAGACGCCGGCTGTCTGGGCTGAAACAAGCCTGAGTGACCTTGGCGAACCGCTTTCGAACCGGCAGCAACGTGCCTGCGTCGTAAACGGCCCACCATTGGCCCCGCCACGAACGAGCGAAAACCCACGACCCATCCGGACTGAAGCGGCAATCATTGGGCAACGCGTTGCAGGGAATGGAGCGGCGGGTCCGGTCTGACAAGGACACGATCTCCAGTCGATCGGTCGCATCGCTGGCCACGGCAATTCGGTCCTGCTCCGGTGACAACGCGATGCGACGATCCGTTACCGTCTCTTCGATCAGGGCCTCCCGTGGACCGAGTACCCATTGGTCGGCGGAATGGCGCACCGGCCACCGATAGAGCCCCGCGGATGCAGCGGTCAACAGAGAATCCATTGCAGAAGTGAATTTGACTGAAAGTGTCCCCTCCAGCGCAATCGTTCCGAGACATTTCCCTTCGCCAATGTCCCAGATTCGGACTCCATCGTATCCACATGACACCAATGTTCGCCCGTCGGGAGCAAAGCAACACGAACGAGGATTCTTTCCCGTATGCCCCCGCAACGACCGGTATTCTCGCGCGGCGACGATTCTCACGATGCCTACCTGATTGCCGTTTTGAAAGGCGAGCTGCTTGCCATCGCTGCTGACTCCCAATAAGCCGCCGTTGAGACGCGCTAGAGCTCGGCCTTCCTGGGAATCCCACAATCGGATCGAGCGGTCCCAGCTGGAAGTGGCCAGGATTTCCGAATTTGGAACAAAGTCCGTACGCGCAACTTCCGCGCCGTGGCCGGTCAATGTGGCAGTCAAATCGCCCGATCCCGTATCCCAGACGTACGTTTGCCAGTTCGATGCCCCAGCGGCCACGCGCTTGCCGCTTTCGTCAAAACTGGGCTGCGACATTAGTCCCCCGTGCGATTTCACTCCGAGAGGGTCGATCGTACCGGACTGAGCATCGAGTCTAGAGATGGCTGGCTTTCCCTGTTCGCAAAATGCCAGGTAGCCACCTGACGGATGGTACTTCAGGAGGATCACCGACCGGGACGGCCGGAAGCGACGCAGTTCCGTTCCACGAGGCAGATTGTAAAATACGACCTCCCCGGCGCCGTGGTTATTGGCGACAACGAATTCCTTTCCATCCGGTCGGAAATCAAAATCGCCCCCACCGTCCAACTGCAGTATTTGGCGGCCTGAACGCCATTCGAAGACGCGAATCCGCTCCGGTCCGACTCCTGACCGGTTTATTCCATCCTTGACGATCAGGAATCGGTTATCCGGCGACGCCAACGCATACCAAAGTCTGCCGACAGGAATGCGCTGGAGTTCCTTGCCGTTTGCGTCACGTACGAATGCCAGCCCCTTTCCGTCGTCTGCGAGCGAATACTCCAGATTGAGACCAAAGACCAAGGTTGCTCGTGCAGGGGGGAGTGTCCTTTCGGGAACCGGTTGAATGTCGGTCCGAGCCATGGCCGCGATCGCTTCGTTGCGGAGATCGAGTCCCGGCCGGATGGCCGCGGCCTGCCGCAGTGCGTCCAGCGCCAGCGTCCGCCCGCCCGGCGTGGCACTGGATCGCATGGACCGGGCCTGGTCGAGCAAGGACTGCCGGAGCAACGTCGTGGACGTGTTAAGTGCTCGATTCAGCCGCCAGGACAGCAGTGACGAGCCCACGGCCACGATCAACAGCAATCCGGCAACGCTCACCAAGGCCGCCGCCAGCGCCGGGTTGCGCCGTGTCCATTGCGCGACACGTTCCGTGCGCGTCACGCGACGGGCCGCGATCGGGCGATGCTCTAGAAACCTCTGCAAGTCCTCGGCCAACTCGCCGGCCGTCTGGTAGCGGCGAGCCGGTTCCTTTTGCATCGCCTTGAGCACAATCGTTTCCAGGTCGAGCGGAATGTGCACATCGAAAGTTCTAGGTCGAGGGGGCTCGACGTCCTTGATGTCCTGGATCAGCTTGACTCGATCACCCTCCTCGAAGGCCGGCCGCTGGGCCAGAAGCTCATACAGGGTCAGCCCGAGCGCATACACGTCGCTCCGCGGGTCACTCCAGCCACGAAAGCGCTCCGGTGCCATGTAGCGCATGGTGCCCACCAGGTCCCCGGTCCCCGTCAGACCGCCCTGGCCGTCGGGATCCGTCGTGTCGAAGGCCTTGGCCAATCCAAAATCGGCGACCCATACCTCTCCGTGGCGGTCCAGAATCAGATTCGATGGCTTGATGTCGCGGTGCAGGATGCCCTCCGCATGTGCGTAGGCAAGTGACTCCGCTGCATGCATGCCGATGCGGGCAACGTCTCGATAGTATGGATGGCGACGGTCGTCGTTGAACGTTAACGGCGATCTCCGTTCGTGTCGCGTGCGGAAGACCCCCACCCCCTGCCCTCTCCCCCGACGCGGGGGAGAGGGTACTTGAATGGGATCTCTCCCTTGAAGCAGGGGAGAGGGTACTTGGAGCGACTCTAAGCCGAAGTTCCTTGACTCGGCGGAGCGGAGTCCGAGACCGCTCCCGCGATCGAGTACGGTTACCATGCCGTTGGCCTGGGCGGCGGTCGTTTGGGCACCGGCGAGGCATGTGAGGGTTCGCAGCTCCGACAGGGCCTGATCGAGTCCCATGCCATCGATCCGCTGCATGGCGTAGAAGTGAATTCCATCGGCCTCGCCCACGTCGTAAACCGGGATGATCCGCGGATGATGCAGGCGACCGGCGGAACGAGCCTCGACCTGAAAGCGTTCGATGAGTCGCGGATCGAGCGACGCACGGTGGCCCAGGACTTTGAGCGCCACGGGGCGGACGAGTGAGATCTGTTCGGCCTCGAAAACAATCCCCATTCCGCCGCGGCCAATCTCCCGAATGATGCGGTAATCGCCAATTTGCAGGGGAATCGATGGAGACGGCAAGAACTCGGCAGCAGGGGGCCCTGAATCCTGGAGGGGCCCGAGTTCTTCGATCACGACTAAGGCCGGAAAGAGCTGCCGAATCCGCTCGGCTAGCTCGGGGTACTGCGCTGCGTAGGCCTCGATCGCGGGCCTCTTGCCTTGTCGATGTTCGTTCGAAAATTGCTCAGCCAGCTCGCTGAGCCGATCCTCGATCTCACTTTCGTTTCTCGCCGTGGTCACGGTCACGGGTCTCCGAACATCCACGACGGAACCTAGACAAGCACAAGCTGTCGGAAGACTCAATCAGCCGTTGGGCGCTAGCCCACGGTTTCCGTTGCAATCACCGTGGGCTAGCGCCCCACGGCTGGTTCACGATTTCGGTAGGTTACGACTCTATGGCGCGTCCGTAATGTCCGCGAGCACGATTCGCAGCCGGTCCAAGGCTCGGACATACCGCTTGCTCGCGGCCGAGACCGACAATTCCAACGTCTGTGCTACCTCTTGGTTTGTCAATTGTTCGAAGTGACGCAGCACCAGAACTTCTCGATCCAGTGGGTCCATTTGGTCGAGCACTTCGTGAAGTCGTTTCCGCAACTCGGCCTTTTGCGCGGCCACGCTGGGGGAGGTCAGTTGGCCTACGAACTGCGCGGCGATGACCTGGGACGTCACATCGGGCATGATACGCCGTCCCACGGGAACCTCCCGATCTACGTCCCTGGACTGGGCACCCAGATGCTGTCGGTGAAGTTGCACCAGGCGCTGGGCCGTCAAGAACCGTAGCCAGATGAAGAACGGGACATCCGGCTTGGCGAGATAACTCGACAATCGCCGAGCCACTTCGATGCTGACATCCTGCACGACGTCCGACGGATTCAATCGCTTTCGAACGCGAGGATCGAGTCGCATTCGAACCATGCGGGAAAGCCGAGACGTGTGCTTCGATAGCAGCGTCCCCAGCGCCACCGTGTCTCCCGCATCGGCCTGCTCCAGCAACCTTCGTTCGTCCGTTTGGGAGTCCATACGACAATCTACGTCTGCGAATGATGACATATTCCATGCGACTTGCGTTTCCACGACCGACCGACGGCAGGCACGATCGCGGCACGCAGCATCGAGGTAAAGCCGCACCGCCATTATAGACACGGATCCGCAGACCCCTACAGTGCGTCGGCCGCGAATACCAGATCGGCAGCGCCTGCCCGCTTGTGCCGGTAATTCGGTTGGCTCCCTGCGAAGACGGCATCGACGGACCTGTCGTGCCCAGGCCCAAACGGACGCAGAGTACCACCGGCCCCCATGGTGAACTTGTTGGCGTTCCAGATCCCAAAGTCGCTGCCATCGGTGACAAAGTTCAAATTGGCGTCCCCCATCACCGTCCGCTTGATGTTCACGATCCAGTGCTGCAGATCGGCGAAGTTCAACTGTCCGTCGCCATTGGTGTCAAAGAGCAGATTGCCTGACTGGGTGGCAATCGCCATGGTCAGCGCATCCACGTCGGCCAGGTCCAGATCGCCGTCCCCGTCGAAGTCCCCCGCCTGCCCGACCTCGATCAGGAATACGGCCGTCGACGACGATCCGTCGGCCGACGTGGCCCGCACCGTCACCGGGTATTCCGGGTCGTTCATGGCGCTGCCATCGGCGACGGTGATCACACCCGTCGTCAGATGGATGGCAAACCGGCCCCCGGCACTATCGGCCAGGCTGTAGGTGATCGCATTCGTCGTGGCATCCGCGTCCGTGGCGAAGGCCGTGATCCCCACCGGTGTGCCATTCGGGGCGCTCGTACCCACCTGGTTGGCCGCGGGGTTCGTATCCGTGACCGGCCCCACATCGAACTCATCCACGTCGTGGATCGCGATCGTGAACTGCGAGTCGGCCGTGGAGCCGTCCGCCGAAGTCGCCCGCACCGTAACGCTGTGCGACGCGGCCGCTTCGCGATTCAAGAGCGTGCCATTGGCCACCGTCACAACCCCCGTCGTGGGATCGATTGCAAACCGGCCCCCCGCACTGTCGGTCAGCGAGTAGCTCACGGCATTCGTCGTCGCATCCGCGTCGATCGCCAGGGCCGTCACCCCCACCATGGTTCCACTGGCCGCGTTTTCATTCACGGCATTGGCCGTGGGATCCGTGTCCACGGGCCCGCTGACGTCGAACTCGTCGACATCGGTCACCGCGATCTGGAGCACGGCCGTCGCGAACGAGCCGTCGGTACTGGTGGCCCGCACCGTAATATCGTGCGACGCGGCGGCCTCCGCGTTTAACGGGGAGCCGGAGGCGACCGTGACCACTCCCGTCACCGAATCAATCCCAAATCGCCCCCCGGCATCATCCTCCAGCGAGTACGAGATCGTATCCCCCGCATCCGGATCGATGGCAAACGCCGTGACTCCTGCCAACGTCCCACTGGCCGAGTTTTCTGCCACCTGGTTGGCCGCGGCATTGGTGTCGGTGATCGTCCCCGCCGAATTCGCCACCAGGAACGTCCGCACAAAATCGCCGCCGGCACTTCCATTGGCGTCGCCGTCCAACTGATTGCCTGCCTGGTCAAAGAGGGACTGCCCGGTGCGGCCCAGGAGCGTCAACCGGTATCGATCGGCGACCAGTGACTGCGACAAGGTCAGCGTGGCGTCGAGCGAACCGGCGGTGTAGCCAATGTCCGTGATCGCGATCACCACATCGTCCCCCGTATCGAACTGCTGGTCGATCCCGTCACCGACCAGCTGATAGAGGCCGGGGCTCTTGGCGCTGATCAGGTCGATCGGTTCGCTGAACGAAACTGCGATCGAGTTCACCGAAGAGACGGTTCCGCTTGTGAAGATCCCCGTCGGCTGGACGCCCGTCACCGTGGGGGGGGTGATGTCCGTGCTGTTCCCCTGGAACTCATAGGCCCCGATATCGACGAACCCGGGTTGCAACGTGTAGTTCAGCGAATCCACGGATGCCAGGTTGCTCTGTCCATCGTAGCCCGCCAGATCAAAGTTCGCGCCGTCCCCTGCCGAGATGCCGACGGTTGGCGTGAGGTTATTGTTCCCCGGGCCGTACTGGAATTGGATTTCACCGGTATTGAAGAGGACCACAGCGAACTGGACGTCGCTGTTATCGCCGATCCGGCTGGCGTTCCAGCGGACCTTGACTTGCCCGGCGACGCTCGTGTCGACAAAAATATCATCTCCGGCCAAGGCCGTGGTCAGATCGTCCCACAGCCCCGCAATCCGCCTCTGCTGCAACAGCTCCGTGGTCGAATTGGAAGCATCGGTTGCATTGGTATTGACTCCGAACTGCAGCAGGCCATTGGTTGACACGAAAACGGAACTGTAACTGGCCCCATAGAAGGGGAAGGTGAACCCGCCTGGGAAATTCAGCGTGAACACGGAATCGTTGGCCCGCCAGTTTTGGGTGGTGCCCGTGGCCGTGAAGAGATTGCTGCCCAGCGCGCTTTCGACGTAGCGACCACCTCCGGCGTTGGTAGCGCCTGGATCGTCGTGTCTGAGCCTTCCCAGCAGGTCGGTCGCCGAGGCGGCCCAGGTATCGCCCCGATCGATCGCCGGTGAATTGGCCTGCAAGCCGAAGTTATCATCGAAGCCATTGCCTTCGGGTACACCCTCTTCACCCAACACGTTGTCCGCACCGTCGATATCCAGGAAGAGCGGGTCGGCGGAGATACTATTGAGATCGCGACCCGAGGTAGCTTGCCAGGCGGCGAGGGTCGGGGCCGTGGTGCTGCCCCAGACACCGACGTTGGCCGCGCCACTGGTTGCATAGAGAAGGTTGTAATCGCTGACGAAAGCCGCCTGGCCGCCCGTGGCCACGCTGATGATCGTGCCAACATTGGTCTGCACAATATTGTTCTTCAACCGGCCGGTTGCATTGCCCGTGAATCGAATTGCCGTCCCTACGGGATGCACCACGGTGTTGCCCACCATCAAGTAGTTCCCGTTGGAGGCATCGATGGCGGTGTTGGTGTTGTCGTAGATCACGTTGTTGCGGATCGAAGACGTGGTCGATGAGCCGGTTAACAGGATGCCCGTGGCATTCGAATAGATCTGGTTGGCAAGAAGATTCGAGGTACCCGACATGCGGATCCCCACGCTACTGTTGGCGTAGATCTGGTTTTCCATCGTTGTTCCCGTAACAGACGGAATGTCGAAGCCAAAGTAATTGTGATGAACCAGGTTATCGCGAACCGTCAGGGCGAAACCACCGCTCAAGCTGTAGAAAATGCCAACGTCGTTCGTGCCCGAATGACCATACACCTCGTTGCTGACGATCTGCAGGCCACCTGCGGAACCGCCGCCGGCAAAGATGCCGTGTGTTGCGTTGTCGTGAATTCTGTTTCCCTGGATCAAGTGGCCGGTGGCGTTGCTGTTGAAGTCAATACCCACGTTGTGGCCGAAGATGTCATTGTCACGAACCGTGGTATTCGTCAGATTTCCAGTAGCAATCAGTACCCCTCGATCGCTGTTGCGGATCAGATTGTTCTGGATCGTAATTTGTGAGCCTAGAGTCTCCACCCCCCGACTGGTGTTTTCGTGAATCTGATTATTCAAGATCCGCACATTGGACGCGCCAGCCGCGACGTAGGCACCACGTACCGCATTGTTCCTCAGCACACTGTTGCGGACTTCTACATTGGTCGCGCTAAAGATGAACACTCCGTTTTCCGCTCCCGTGATCTCGAACGAATCCACCACGACATCCGTGACACCGCCGTAGAGGTCCAGGGCATAGCTACCGGCAGTGGTATTTCCCCGATGGAGGACTGCTGCGTGGCCGGTCAACGTAGGGCCTTGGATCGTCACGCCGGAATCCTGCGCCGTGAGGGCCACGTTGGCCAGTAGGGTGTGCGTTCCCGTATCCACGTAGATCGTGTCACCCGAGTCCAGGTCGTAGGCACGCACTAGCGCGGCCAGGCTCTTCATGGGTGCGCCCGGTGACTTGCCGCTGTTCGCATTATCACCGGATGCCGTCGTGTACTCATTGTCCATCAAGTCCACATCGTCCACGATATTGACGTAATAGGCATTCCCGGCGTTGGCAATCTGTACCGGCTGACTGACGTGTTGGACGCTGGGTATGCCATTGGCAACGGCCGTGATCCGGAACAGTCCCGTATTGCCGGCTGTGGTCGTCGTGGCGTTCCAGGTGTAGCTCCCCTCGCCAAAGCGGTTTGCGGGAACGTTCGTGGCGATCGTGGTCCAGGTGGAACCGCTATCCGGCGAGAATTCGATATTGGCGGCGAACTGGGCCGGCGCGGTGGGATTGACTCGCGTGATCTCAATGGCGGAGATGATCGCGTTCCAGCCGGTCGCGGAGCCGTCGTTCACAAGTTGAACGTTCATTCCCTGGCCATCGATGGCCGTCGCGACAAACGACTTCGCCACAGCCTTGCGAACAGCGCCCGCGTCGACAATGATCCGGTAGTTATTGAGTACCGTCTGACCTTGCAGCTTCACATCAAACTGGCGCGAGTTGCCGCTCGGTTCTACAAAGAACAGCCGCACGTTGTACTGACCGGCCGGGACGGGGATGTTGTATTGCAGCGTAGCACCGTTCGCTCCATTCGCGTTCACATCGGCATAGGCCCGCAGAACGGCGTCGGGGGGCGGGTTGACGACGCCACTGACGTCGATCGCTCCCGTGATCGAGAAGCTGGTGCCACCCGACCGGTAGGTATCGGTGGTCCACCGCCCCCGATCCACATCGTAGACGGACCCACCGCCGGAGTTCACCAGCGACACGGGTTCCTCGCTGGTGAACCCCGAAGAGATCCAGTTGAGCGTGATCGGCTGGCCGACTTCAAACTTACTCAGGTTACCGGGGCTGGTCAGCTGGATCGTGCCCGCGGGACTGCTGGTGGCATCGGGACCATTTCCAAACGCGCCGAGATCCACTCGATTTCCTGGTAGGGGCTCTGCCGAGTAATACGAGAGGGGATCTCCCGCGTTCACCGTTGGTGATCCAAACGCTACGTGGAAATCGTCATCGGCGCCGTAATCGGTCGACGACGCGTTATCCCAGCCCCGTCGATCGTCGGGGCCGTCGATGTCGACGAACTGAGGATCGGCGACGAGACTGTGGGTATCCCGGCCCAGTTCGTAGGTCCAGTCATCGAGTGTCGTGAGTGGCACACTTCCCCATTGACCGACCCTACCTCCACCCGTCACCAGGATCAGGTTGTAATCGCTCGTGAACGTGGATTGCGCGCCGCTGGCCACATTCAAGGCGGCCCCGGAACCTACGGAGAGAATGTTGTTGCGGACGTCGATGGCGCCGGTCGAAACACGAATCGCGGTGCCGGTAGGTTCGAAGAACGTGTTGTTGACGACTCTCCCCGCAACCCATGTCCCGAAGTCAATTCCGATGGAAGTGTGATCGTAGAGCACGTTGTTCGAGATCGTCGCGCCCTGACTGGCCCCGGGTGCCGTCACGATACCCGTGGCGTTGGCGTAGATCGAGTTCCCGCTGATTACGGGATTCAATCCCGTGATTCGGATTCCCGCTTGCGTGTTGTGAAAAATGCGATTGTTGCGAATGGTACCCGTGCCGATGAAGCCATCGAGGTTGTTGTAGATCACATTGCCTTCCGCGATGGCAGACGCGACGGTGAGATTGATCGCCGGCTTGTTGTTCCCAAAGATCAGATTGTCTCGTACGACCGAGGTAGCATTGGCGACTGTGATCATGCCAATGCTGGCACTGAAACCCAGGTTGTTGCGTACCGTGTTCTGTTCGATGACGGCCCCAGGACTGTTATTCGCAAAGACGGCGTAGCTGCTGTTGGCGTAGAACTCGTTGCCTCGCACGATGGTATTCTGCGCACTGCTCCAGAGAAATACTCCGGCCTGGCCGTTGTTGTGGATTAGATTGTTCTCAACACGGGCATCGTCTCCTTCCAAGTCGATTGTATTCTGGCCGCTCGAACCGCTCGATTGTCCAAATACGTCATTGCCAACGAGCTGAGCACGGCTGGCTGTGGGCATCCCATGGACGCCGACAACGTTGTTCCGCACGACACTGTTTGAGAGAGTGAAATCGTGGCTTGCCAGGTCGACCCGTACTCCTTCATAGGCGCCCATGATCTCGAGGGAGTCCAACGTGACGCCTGCGGCGTCTCGCAGGTTAAATGTGTAGTTGCCGGCATTGGTGTTGCCGCGATTGAAGACCGCCGCGTGCGCACCGGTTTGTGGTCCTTGAATACGGACACCCGAGTGCGAGGCCGTCAAATCGATATTGTCCGTAAGATTATAGGTGCCGGTGTCGACGTAGATGGTATCACCGGCGGAGAGCGTATAGTTGCGAAGCAGCACCGCCAGCGTGGCCAGTGGGGTGTCCGGCGAGGCGCCAGAGTTCAAATCGTTACCGGCCGCCGTCGTGTATTCGTTATCCGAAAGATCGGAATCACCAACCGCGTTCACGTAGAAACGGTTCGTGGCCGGGGCGATCGAGATGGCGCGAGTCGTTGTATGCGTCAGGCCGGTTACGCCGCTGGCATTGGCCGTGGCACGGAACAGCCCTGTGTGGCCCTGCGTGCTCTCGGTGGACGTCCAGGAGAATCGCCCCTCGCCAAATCGATTCGACGTCATCCCGCTGGCAATGGTTGACCACGACTGCCCGGAGTCCGGCGAGAACTCCAGATCGACCGTAAAGCTGGCGGGGGCCGTCGCATCCACCTTGGTGACCTCGATCCCGTTCAGGATGGCGGCCCCCGTGCGGTTGATCAGATCCACATTCAGGCCTTGGCCTTGCGCCACATTCAGACTGAAGGTCTTGGCGACGGCCTTGCGCACCGCCTGGACATCGGCGTAGATGTCGTAATTGGAAAGGACCGTTTGTCCCTGCAACTTGACATCGAATTTCCGTTGATTGATGGCCGCCGACGTCGGATCCACGAAGAACAGACGGATCTGGTAGTCGCCATCCGCCAGCGGAATGTTGTAACGCTCCGGGCCACCACTTCCGTTATTGACCGCGTGGGACTGCAGTACAGCGATCGGGGGCGGGTTGCTGACACCAGAGACATCCACGGGCTGCGAGAATGAGGTGACTCCCCCGGTTCCACTGCGAAAGAGATCCGCCGACCAGCGGCCGCTGGTCGGATCGTAGTAATTGCCTCCACCCGTGTTCATAAGCAAGACAGGGGCAGTGCTAGTCAACCCTTGCGTAATCCACCGAAGCTCTATCGCCTGACCCAATCGCACCTTTTGCAGAGTCTCGGGTTCGAAGAGTTGAATCCGTTGTCCGCCACTCACGGATGACGCGACCGAATTGCCAAACGCCCCCAGGTCCGCGCGATTACCACTGGCAGGCTCCCCGCCATGGGGGTACCACGGCAGTCCCGCGTCCTGCGCCGGCGAGCCCGTTTGCAGCCGAAAATCGTCATCGAGTGAGCCCAGCGTATTGTCCGCGCCGTCTGGATCCACCAGCAGTGGATCCGCGGACAAGCCATGTCGATCGTAGCCCGTGGCAAACTGCCAGTCGGTCCACTGCGCAAAGGTCGTGCCGAACGTGGCCACTTTGGCCGTGCCCGAGAGGTGGAAAAGGTTATAGTCACTGTTGAAAACGCTCTGATTCTGTGCGACCACGTTAAACGCCGACCCGGCGCCCAGGACCAAGATGTTGTTGGTCGCCGTTACGGCCGTGGCAGGCTCAAAGTACTTGGTGGCCCGAATGCCATCGCCAGTCGGCTGATAGATGGTGTTATTGAAAATATTGCTGGAGGTTTGCCAGTTGTGATCAATCGCCGCCGTGGTATTGGAATAGATTAGATTGTTGGCGATCTCGTTGCTGTAGGCGCCAACGTAGATGCCGAACGCATTGGAATAGATCACGTTGCCAAAAACGCCACCAATACTGACCTGAACGCCATTGGTTGTGTTCCCGTAGACGCGATTATTTCTGGCGATGGCGCCGTTGGTGACATTGATTCCCGTGTTATTGCCGTGAATATCATTATCGCGTGCCTCGGCAAAATCACCGCTGAGGCTAATCCCCCAGCCGCCAACCCCGCCGAAATTGCCATACACGTGGTTGTTGGCAACCAGCCCGCCGCCGTTGACATTGACCCCCGTATTCAAGTTTCCGTGCACGAGATTGTCTTCGATCCGCAGTCCCGAGGGTCCTGACTGACTCGCCAGGATTCCAAACACATTGGAGAAGATGTCATTCTCCTGGATGAGGGTATTTGCGGCGGTCCCCGCGACGTCGATCCCGCGTGCGGTGCTGAAGCTGTTGTTGCGAATGGTATTGTTGTGCAGGACGGCATCATCGCCTTCGACCCAGATGCCGGCCTGGTTGTTGCTGTAGATTTCATTGCCGACGATCTCTGCACCGTTTGCAGTGCTCGCGATGTGAATACCATAGGTGGAATTGTTCCTGACGACGGAGTTGGAGATCGTGACGTTGTGGCTCGCCAGGCTGACCGAAATTCCTTCGTTGGCACCGAAGACCTCGAGTGCATCGAGTGTCACATCGGTCGCGTCGGACAAGGCGATCGCGTAGCTGCCCGTGGCCGTACTCCCCCGGTTGAGAGCGGCCTCGTGTCCCGCCTGGACGGGCCCCTGGATCCGAACTCCTGAGTCAGCCGCCCCAATGACAATATTTGTCGTTATCGCATAGCTGCCTGTGTCGACATGGATCACGTCGCCCGGGCCTAGATCGTAGGTGTTCAGGACCGCCTGGATGGAAGCCATGGGGCTGGCGGGGGTGAGCCCGGTGTTGGCGATGTTTCCCGCAGCCGTGGTGTACTCGTCTCCGGCGGTGCTTCCGTCATTGACATAGTAGGCGTTGGTGGGGATCGCTACTTCAAACGCGGCGTCCGAAACATCGACAACCGATGGTTGAGCCACCGAGCCGATGCGAATGTAATAATCGGTCGATTCGGGAAAGCTCCCGGCATCAACCAGCCAGTCAAAAACTCCGTCGTTCGGTTCATTGTCAACGAGCAGCTGATAGGGCCCCGCGGCACCCGTGTTGGAAACTTCCAGCTTGATGTCGCCTGACAGGCCGTTGGCCCGCCAGCGAATGGGGAACGTCGATCCCTGGGCGATGATTTCGCCACCGTTCGGGTCGAACATCAGCAAGAGTTGTGCAGCGCTCAGCGACGCCTGCGCGGTGTTCCCATCCGCGCCAATGTTGATGTAGCCGCCGTTAGGAGTTGGCTCATTGCCAAAGGGATCTGTGGCAGCGCCCCGGTCCATCGCCGGGGAGAGTGCCGAGTCGTTGGTGAGTGTTCCTGTCGGGAAGACGGGTAATCCACTTGTGGAACTGCGCACGGGAGCGAGTGAACCGCCATGGAGACTGCCATGGGGACTCTGCAGATGGAAATCGTCATCGCTGCCGTCGGGTCCGCCGAAAACGTAACCCAGCACATGGTCCGTACCGTCCGGGTCCACGAAGAGTGGGTCATTGCTGAGGCTGTTTGCATCCTTCCCGGTAGATAGTTGCCATTGCTGTAGCGACAACTGGTTGGCTCCCAGCCAACTTCCCAAGATGCCGGTCCCCGTGGCGTACAGCAGATTATAGTCGCTGGCCAGACCTGACTGACTGTCGTTGCTGATGCTCAGACCCGCCCCCCCCGCGGCCCAGATGATGTTGTTGCGGAGTTCTACGTTGGCCGCACCGGCCTGAATGCGGATGCCATTGCCCGATGTCTGGTAGATGGTGTTGTTGATGAGGTCGGGGCTGCCCTGGGAAATGAAAAGGCCGGTGGTGGGATTGGCATAGATCAGGTTGTTCCCGATCTTGGCAAACGAGGCTGTCAGCGTAATCCCCGTCGGATTGTTGAAGACAACATTCGAAACGATCACGGAGTTTCCACCCGAGATGCCATTGGCCAGGTTTCCATAAACCCGGTTTTCACGAACGATCGGTGTGCCGGACAGGCTGATCCCTGTCCAATTGTCGAACACAACGTTTCGAGCGATCTCCGCATTGGGGTACAATCCGTTTACGAGAATCCCGTTTCCCGCGAACAGGCGTTGGCCGGAGACGGTATTGCCGACGACGTACACGTTGGATACGCCGAAAATGCCTGTTTGCCTGTTGTTGTAGGCCCTGTTGCCGCGGCCCAGCGTCAGGTTTTCATTTCCGATAATGGTTCGAGTCCCTGCCGTGGTGTTGCTCACATCGATGCCGACGCGATTCCCTGTAGCTTCCATGGCCTCGATGCGGGCATTGCCAGAGTTCGTCAGCTTGATCCCACTGTCGATGTTGTTTGTAGCCCGGCCGTCCGTCAGGCTGGCAAACGCACCCGTGATTGTGATCCCGTAGCGGCCCGCGTTTTCCGCCACCAGCCCCACCAGGTTGGCCGCCGCGTTGTTGGGTGTGAGGTCCATGCCATCCAGCGACTGATTGCGTGCCGCGATGTAACTTGCGGAGAAGCTATCGCTCCCGCCAGTGACCCACAGCCCTCGCTGCGAGCCGGTCACGCTTAGATTCGACAGCGTCATGAAGTCCGCGTCATTGAGTTCGATCAAGGCCGAGGGATGGCCATCGGGATAGATCCAGCTCAGTTCGACATCCTTGGCCGAGTCGGTCGGTCCGCGGAGCGTGAAACCCTCTTCCAGCCCCAGTCCCAGGTCGAAGGTGCCCGAGATCCGCAGGGCGTCGAACATCGGGTACGTCCCGGTGTCGACCGAGACGACGGCGCCCGCCGGCAGATTGTAGGCCCGCAGCAGGTTGACCGGGTGCGGCTTGGGAGCGGTCGCCAGTTTGCCCGTGTTCCGATTGGACCCGATCACGCCCAACGTGTATTCGTCGTTGGCGTCGCTCGCGTCATCGACGAAGAACGTATTGCTGTTGTCCGGCACCGCAAACGCCTCCTGCGATCGATCGACAATCGAGGGATCGTTGACCAGGGTGACCTGCACACGCAGACCCGGCGTGTCGTAATTCACCCCCAGGTTGGCTGGGATCACGATGAACTCGCCGTCGTCCGGAGTGCTGGCCGCGATCGACGTCAGAAACTGGGGACCGTGCACCCCGTCCTGCAGCAGATCGATCCGTACCGGGGAATTGGCACGGTTGTCGATCGATTCCCAGCGGATCGTCTTGGCTACGTCACGCTGCCAGTCGATGTAGAGATCGGGATAGGTCAGCACCAGGTGGGGGCCATTACTGGGCAGCTCGTTGTCGATGTTCCCATATGCCCCATAATCGGGTGAAACAGACTCCGGGAGCAGGTACACGAAGCCGTTGTCGAGGTGCGCGTCGTTCGTGGTGCCCGAGTTGCGAATGGACTCGAAGCGATAGGTGATCTGCCGAGTCCCCACGGGGACCGCCAGCCGATCGCCCACCAGGTCCCAGCGGGAACTGGCGTTGGCCGCGGACTGAGTCTGCTGTGACAGGATGGCGCTGCTGCCGTCCTTGAATTCGATCGTCAGCGTGGCCGTATCGATGGGTGATTCGGCCTTGGACCGGATTCGGCCGCCAAAGACGGCCACCAGGTTCTGGGAGTCGAGCTGGGCCGGCGTGAATCCAGCCGACATCAGGTCAATGGTCTGTTCAGCAGCGCCCGCGGCGACGGGGCCAGGCACGTAATAGGCCACGCCCTGGAATGGTGTGGCGTTGGGGGCACCCGTGGTCCCCTGCACGTTGGTGGTCCAGCCCGTTATGCCCGATTCAAAGCTGGGATTGACCAGGAGATTGACTGACGAGCCAGGTGCGCCGACGTCGTTTCTCGGATCGGCCCCGTCCAAGCTGGGATTGGACGGCCGCAGGCCCCCCACCAGGTTCCACAGGCCAAAGTCGCCGCGGGCCATGCTGACAAAGGCAGGTTCCGCACCCAGTGGATTCACCACCGTGCCGCCGATCGAGTGTACATCGTACCGATTGACGTCCACCTGCCAGTCGAGCACATCGGCGAAATCCTTCATCCAGTGGACCAGCTTGCCGGTGCCCGTGACGTGCAGCTGGTTGTAGTCGCTGAAAAAGCCGGCGCGGCTGGTATCGGAAACGTAGATATTGATCCCCTGTTCGTCCCACAGGATGTTTCCACGCACTTCAACCTCTTTGGCCGCGTTTTCCAGGCGGATGTTGTCACCCGTTTCGGTGTAGAGCGTGTTGTTGGCAATCTGCACATCGGTCACATTGCTGGCGACAATCCCCGCGACCTGGTTGCTGTCGAGGAGGTTGTGGACGATCTGCGAGTTGCCGGTGGCCTGGATGCCGGTAGTGTTGTCCACGAACCGATTGAACTGGATCGTGCCATTGAAATTGGCACCGGCCGTATTGCGATAGATCAGGTTGGCGTCAGGAAGCGAATCGGGCCCCAGGATCCCGGTGCCGATGATGCCCGTGGCGTTGTCGCGGATCACCTGCCCCTGCATGCGCCCTCGCAGGTCGACGCCGGTGGTATTGCCATAGATCTGGTTGGTATCGGACCAGTCGGACGGATCCGCCAGGTTGGACGTAAGCACCTGCCCTGCCGCCACGCGCACGCCCAGGGCACCGCCGTGGACCAGGTTACCCGTCATGGCCGCCGCACCAGCGTAGTCGACCCCCAGTGTATTCCCCTGGATATCGTTGTCAGCGATCACACCACCCACCAGGTTGGCGGCAATCTGCAAGGCGGAGGCAGCAGAGCGGATTGCATTGTCCTGGATCCGTGAACCCATTTCGTCCGACAGGATCCGCAGTCCGGCCGTCGCGCCGTCGATCGCGTTGTCATCGATCAGGGCGTCCGTGCTGCCGTTCAGCGTCAGCCCAACGCCCGTGCTGGAGATGTCATTATCCGCGATCCGGGAGTTGGTCGTTCCATCCAGGAGCAGTCCATCGCCTCCCACGGAACTGGACGTGATGTCCAGGTCTTGTGTCATTGTGGCCTTCACCCCACCGGCCAGGTTGATGCGGGAAATCGTGACATCGTTCGCGGCATCGAGCGTCAAGGAGCCCTCGATGGTCGAGAATTCGCTCCCGGTCCCCAGAAGGAAGATACCGGAGTGGGCGGCGGTCAACGTCGCCGGAGCTGACCCAGCCCCGGCACCAATGACCACGACATCCCCCGGCTGCATAACGTTGAATTCCAATACGCCCGACAGCGGGATCCCCTCGCTGGTATACATCACGCGATTGACGGCAAGCGTATCGCCGCGGAGGGAGACCTGTGGCGAGCCGGCATCCGAATTGCCCCAGGCGACAAACGGTTGCCCACTGGCATTCACGGCCAGTGACACGTTCTGCACTCCGTCGCCGTTCTGGGAGATCCCGCCGGAAATATCGCCTGACTGGTTGAATCGTTCTACAAACGCGGTCCCGTCCCACCACTTGGCGTAAATGGTTGATCGCTGCCCCAGTCCCGTACTGGTCAGGTCTTCCGACCAGGCCAGGTGCAGCTGGCCGCCTCCAGCGGCCAGTCTCGGCAGCGCGGCCACACCGCCGGTTGCCGAAACACCACCGCCCGACAGCGCACCGGCACCAGCTTCCGTCCAAGCGCCTGCCGTAAATCGCGCGGCATGGACTTCGGTCTCGTTGGATTCGCTGCGAATGAACTGGCGCCAGGCGAAATAGAGATCGCCGCCATGGTAGGCCAATGCGGGCTGATCGCCGGCCAGGGAAGAGGGGCTGACCCCATTGCCCGTGGCGGAACCTGCCAGCTGCTGCCAGGCCGTACCGGAAAATTCCAGGGAGTACACGCGGGAGACGCCGGCAACGGATTGCGACCAGGCCACGGCCAGCTTCGTACCGTTGGTAACCAGGGTCATTTGGGATCCAAGGGACGGATCGGAGAAACTGGCCGCGATCGTGGAGCCCACCGCGACCCAGGCCGACCCGTTGAACCTTTGCACACGCAATTCAGTGGTACCGCCGTTGCGGTTCAGCCAGGCAACTGCGGGGCCAGTCGCGGTGTTGACAAGGATCGGCGCATCGGCGGTACCGGTGCCGCTGATGCCACCGGCGGACAAAGAATTCGCTAATCCGACCCAGGCGCCCGCACCGGCATTGGCCGCGGGATCGAACTGTGCCACACGGATATTTCCATCGTCCATCCAGGTGACGATCGGCTGACCGGCCGCATTGATGGCGATACTCGGCCGCTGTGACGTTCCGTCGGTCTGGCTGACTCCGCCGAACTGATCGCTGCCAGCCAGCCCCTGCCATGCGCTGCCGGTCCACTGTGCGACATAAATCTCATGATTCCCGTTCCTCGCATCGGACCAGGCGGCATAGACCTGTCCCGCGGGTGACACCACCACCGACGGGTCGACGGCACCGGCCATCGAGCGGCTGAGACCTTGACCACTGGCGGACCCGGCCAGCGATCGCCAGCGACCGCGCTCGGTGATGCCGCCAGGCAGCGTGCCGCCAGTCCGTTCGTGCGGTACGTGCGGCAGCACGCTGGGAGGTGCCGTCGGTGTGGGTGGCACGAAGTTATTGGGTGTGCCACCGTCCCCCGTGCCGAAGTCGATCGTGTTGTTGGTTCCGCCCCCGGCGTCAATAAAATCGTCATCGGCCTCACCGTAAAGGAAATCATTTCCGCCACCGCCGAAGAGCCGATCTCGGCCGGAACCCGGTTCGTTATCCTGTGTGGCGAAATCGCCGTAGAGGAAATCGGCGGCGTTGTCATCCCCCGAGCCCGAAGTGCTGTGTCCATAGAGCGTATCGTGGTTGGCTTCGCCGGCGAGGATATCGCGGCCACCCTCCCCTTCCAGAAGATCATCTCCGGGCCCACCCAGCAGCGTGTCGTCGTCGGGGCCTCCTCGGAGTGTATCATTGCCGCCGTTACCCAGCAGTCGATCCCGGCCCGGTCCCCCCTGCATGATGTCGGCGCCGTCGCTGGACCCTTGCAGCACGTCGCTGCCATCCTCGCCAAAGAGCTGGTCCCCGGTGCCACCACCCCCGGCCAGTTCATCCTGTCCCGCTCCGCCGAAGAGCTGGTCCGCCTCGACGCCGCCGTCGAGGAAATCATTGCCCGCGTCACCTCGCAGCGTATCGGTCCCTAGTTCGCCGAAGAGCCGATCGTTGTCGGTCCCCCCTTCGATCGTGTCGTTGCCGGTCGAGCCATACAGCGTATCGCGACCGGAGTTTCCGCGGATCAAGTCGCCCCGGGCACCGCCGTCGATCCAGTCGTCCCCCGCCTCGCCGTCGATTCTGTCCGAGCCCCCGAGCCCGGAGATCGTATCGTCCCCCGGACCACCCACGAGGATGTCGCCGAAGTAGGTCGTATCGAGCAGGTTGGGGTCGTCGGAACCCTCGTCGGAGCCGATGAGCCGATCCTGGTCTTCATCACCGAAGAGCTGATTGACGATCCCGGCTCCAGCCACGAGCACGTCATTCCCCAGCCCGCCCCGCAAAATATCCTCGCCGGCGTTCCCGAAGAGTTGATCGTCCCCCGCCTCGCCGAAGAGGGAATCGGAATCGTCCTCGCCGTAGAGCAAGTCATCCTGGTCGCCGCCGTGGATCGTGTCGGCGCCGCGTCCACCGTGGAGGCGATCCGAGTCGGCATCGCCGAAGAGCTGGTCCGCGCCAAGTCCGCCGTCGACATAGTCGTCGCCGGTGCCGCCTTGCATCGTGTCGTCGCCACCGCCGCCGAACATCTGGTCGGAGAACTGCTCACCGTGGAGGTCGTCGTTGCCTCCTTGGCCAAGCAGTTCATCGCGACCGGCCAGGAGTGGATCGCCGGTCTGGCCCAGGGGGTGTCCCGTGCCGTAGTCGCCGTACAGCGTATCGCCAACGTTATCGTCACCACTTCCATCCTGGCTATGGCCGACCAGACGGTCTTGTCCTGCGCCGCCGAATTGTGTGTCCGCGCCGCTGCTGCCTTCCAGCAGGTCATTGCCGGCATCACCGTACAGCACGTCGTTCTGATTGCCGCCAAAGAGCGAGTCGTCCCCCGCGTTGCCGTGGGCCGTATCGGCACCATCGTCACCGTAGAGCGAGTCGGCCGCCGCGTCGTCGCCGGTACCATTGACGGAATGGCCGAACAACATGTCATCGTTGGCTCCACCGTGCAGCGAGTCGGCCCCCTCATCCCCTTCGAGCGTGTCATTGCCGGCGTCGCCGAAGAGCTGATCGAAGTCGGTGCCGCCGTGCAGGGCATCGTTGCCTGCGTTTCCGTGTAGTTCATCGTCGCCCTGGTCGCCAAACAGGGTGTCCGCGGCCGCGTCGTCGCCCGTGCCGGATTGCGAGTGACCGTAGAGGATATCTTGCCGCTCGTCACCATGCAGGGTGTCGGTCCCGGCGTCTCCTTCCAGCAGGTCGTTGTCCTCACCGCCGAAGAGCTGATCGTTGCCATCCCCGCCGTGGAGCTGATCGGCGCCCAAGTTGCCATGGAGCACGTCGACGTCATTGCCGCCGAAGAGCTGGTCGTTGCCAGCGTCTCCTTGCAAGACGTCGGCGCCGTACTGGCCGAAGAGTTGGTCGTCGCCGTCTTCACCGAGCAGCTGATCGGCCGAGGCGTCATCGCCCGTACCGGACACGGACTGGCCATAGAGCACATCGTTCTCGGTGCCGCCACGGAGGACATCCACGCCGATGCCCCCTTCGAGCGTATCGGCGCCCGCGTCGCCGAAGAGCGAGTCATTGTTCACACCCACCGGTACGGGGACCGTGCCGCCGAAGGTGTCGCCCCGCAGGAGATCATCCCCCTCGCCCCCCTGCAGCGTATCGATCCCAGGGCCGCCCTGCAGCGTATCATTGCCCGGGCCCCCTTCGAGCTGGTCGTCGCCCCGCTCGGTGTCGACGGTCTCGTGGTCGCCATAGACGCGATCGGCGCCATCGCCACCGATGGCGATGTCATTGCCGGCGTTGCCTTGGAGATAGTCGTCCTCGGCCCCGCCGTTCAGAGAGTCGTTCCCGTCTCCGCCGTAAAGCTCATCATTCCCTTCGTCCCCATCGAGCTGATCGTTGTTGGCTTGTCCAAAGACCACGTCATTGCCGGGTCCGCCGGTCAGCTCGTCGTCCCCCGCACCGCCTCGGATGGTGTCATTTCCACCGCCTCCTGCCAGGCTATCGCGACCGTCGCCCCCGTCGAGCGTGGCGGGGATCGCCAGCTGCGGATCGATGTAGATCGAGTCATCACCACCCCCGAAGTTGGCGACTATGCCCTGTACCTGCGCCAGCGGAAACTCCTGGGCCACGCCAAACATCTGCACGCGGACCACGTCGACGCCGTTCTTGTCCTTGCCGGCCGAGACGGCCACCTTTTCGCTCTGGCTGGTGCCGACGTTGATCGTCAGTGTGCCACTGGCCAGTGTCGCGAGCGGTGTGGGAACGACGCACCCAGCCGAGAAATCGAGCAACGTCGCCCTTGCAATCGATTTCTTGAAGAGCGTAATGTCCGGCGCAAACGGTATTTCCAGGACTACTTTCGCGCCCAGCCCCGCGGAAAGCGTCCCGTTCACGTTGATCCCGCAGTTGACCAGCTCATTGAACCGCGACCGCCCGTCGGCAAGCACCGTCTGATCCCCGTCGGGCAAATCGAGCCCGACCGCGGCGGTCAGGTCGCCATTAACGGAGACCCCGAACCCGGGAACACCCACTCCGGCGCCCACCGCAATCGTTCCCGTGAACGAAACTTCATTGGCGTCCGTTCCTTCGAGCGACGGCTGCCCCTGACCATCCACACGATCGAAGATGAAGAATCCATTGGCGAGCTTCGACGGATCGCTATACCCGCCATCCTTGAATTGCCGCAATCCTTGAGTGTCGTAGCCGAACGCCACATCGGCGTGCAGGTCCAGTGATCCGCTGAAGACGCCCTGGATGGGTGGAAAGATGGGGAATGTCTTTTCGATGCTGAAATGTACATCGATCGCCGGAAGGTCGAGCTTAAACAGGTCGACGTCCCGTCCCAGCAGCAGCCCCATGGCGCTCGACGGCTTCTTGAGGATGGGCAAGGAGAACGAAAGACCGCTGGGTGCCTGATTCGACTTCGTCACGAAGTCATTGGCCGCCGTGGCGACCGCCGGATTCTGGGCATTCAGCGTGTTGATGGCGCTCGTGAGATTGAAAGAGGTGTCGATGCTCGCCGGTATCTGGAAGTTCGACAGCCCGCCCGCAGCGGCCAGACTCTGCCCCGTAAGATCGAGGCTCGGCAAGGAAATCAGGAAGCCATTGCTACCGCCGGTGGCCGAATTCACCGCGGTGATGGAATCGACCAGGTCGGCAACATAGTCGAGCCCCGCGATCATCCGCGTGTCGGAGGTGCCACCCAGCATGGCCGCGGCATCCAGTAGCGTGACGCGGCCATCGTGGTCTTTGTCCAGCGCGTTCTTGACGGCGCTGATGTCGGAGAGTACCGGGATCCGACGGTTGAGGACATCGAGGATCGGCCGTATCGGGTCCAGCACATCGTCGATCGCATCGAGGGCTCCACCGCCAAAGCCCTCAAAGAAGCTGCCGATGTCCAGGCGAATATTGCCGAACCCCACCGTGGGATTCGTCGGGTCGCTCAGGTTCCACGTGGCGTCCAGGTCCGCCAGGATCCGTGGCAGGCTGACTCGCGGCAGATGCGCGATCGGCAAGCCGCTGAGGTCGTAGTTGGAACTGAGCACCAGGTCGAAGTGCGCTGCGGCGCTGCCGGTCGTTGCCACGTTCACCAGTTGACTTAGGTTGTCGAGGCTGACCGTTGCCAGTTCGTCCAGTGTTACGCGATTGTTGTTGTTTCCCCCCGTCCCCGGATCGAGCAGGTTCACCGAAAAACCACCCTGCAACATCGTCGGGCTAGCCGCATCGTTGGTGATCAGCATCTGCAGGAACCCCAAATTCCCGGTGACCGAGCTGCCAGGAGGCAGGCTCAGGTTCAGGTTCAACTGCAGTTCGGGTGTGGCACTGACGTCAAAGTAGAAGCCGCCCAGCGTGGCCCCAATCGCAAAGTTCGCCGACCACTGGAAGTTCACGTTGAGCGAGGTGTTGACGTCCAGGCCCAGGGCCGCGAAGCCCAGGTCACGCTGCAAGGGGATGGTCTGATTGATGGTGCTTCCCACGGAGACGACGTACTTGACTTCGTTGGGGATCGATTGATCCAGGTTGACGGTTGCCCCGGGGAATGTGGTATTGAGCGCCGTCTGCAGCGAAGTCCGCACCGAATCGAACGTGTAGCTGCCGGAGTTGAGACTGGTCAGGCCGGAGAGCCCCGAAGAGACCAAGGTGTCGAAGAAACCGAATGCCGGCAGCTGGTTCAGCCGCAGGCCGACCAGCGGGAGCTTCGTGTCCAGAACCTTGTCCAGTGCGCCATCCAGCCTGTCGAACACAAAATCAAAGCCATCGAGCATCGATCGCAGGATCGTCAGCAGGTCCAGATTGCCCACGGCGGCCGCCAGGTCGGGGGCATCGGAATTCACCGTCACGGTACCCGGCGGAACGCTTCCGGCAACCAATCCTTGCAGGAGCTGCTCCAAACTGGCGACGGTCAACGTGATCGTGTTCCCCGTATTGGGTACGCCATCGTCCAGCGGCGTCGTGGGATTGGGGAAGAACAGCGGCAGTTGCAATCGAAAGCCGCCGGCCAGATCCATGTCCAGTTGATTGAGCATCCCGGGGATATCCGAAAGGTACATCCGCTGCGGTGCACTCGCGGGGAATCCGATCGTGAATGCAGCAGGACCTGTCCCAGCCCCTGCCCCATCTTGATCCAACATCAGGCTCCCATTTCGTACATAGAGCGACATCACGCCCAAGGCGGTGATGTCGACGTTGACGGCGGGGGCGGCGACCTTGGCCGTCACACCAAACGTAGAATCGCGACTGATGAACGGCCTCGGCTGCAGTGGATTCGTGAGATCCATCCCCATGTCGAGATGGAACGTCAGCCCCCCCTCAAACGGGATCGTTTCGTTGGCGCTCACCTCGAGCAGGCTGCCGCTGCCCGGCAGATTCGCCAGCGGTCCCAGGGATCCCAGGTCGAGATTCAAGTCGAGCGTATCGCTGACCGAGCGCGAGAAATCGATCGCGAACGTGAGGGCCTGATTCTGGTAGAGCATATCCAGCGTGGGCGTCACACCCGGAAGGACCAGGTTGAGTTTTTCCTGGATCTTGGCCTCCAGCTGCTCGAGCCTCGCCACGCGGTTCTCGGGCTTCTGCATCTCCTGTACGAGTTCCAGGAAATCATCGGCGAAACCGAGGAGCTGTCCGGCGGATAGTCCCACACCCGGGATCTCGACCCCCAATAATTTGCTTTGAGCCATGTCGACCAGCGACTGGGCAAGCGACTGTAATGCAGACAGCACATCATCGAAGTCCATCTCTTTGAGGTTGTTCAGCCCGGCCAGTAGCGACTGATCCAGATTGAGCTGTGGGATGGAGCCCAGGTAGTCCGGGATCGTAACGCTGATCTGGTGCTGGCCACTGGGGATTGACGTGGGGAGTCCCAAGTTGATGCCGGTGGCATTGACGGCGATGTTGTCGACGTGGAAGTACGATGAACCGGTCAGCGCGGGCGTCCCCAGGAATGCAGGGTTCGTGGTGAGCGTTTGGTACAGGTCCAGCAGTCCCAGGCGGGTCCCACCGGCCGGCGCGAAACTGAAGTCCAGTTCACCCCCCGCGCTGAGCCCGCCGGTAATACCTACGAATCCGAACGTGGCCGATCCCGCCAGCTGGCCATCCAGACCGAAGCAGGCCTCCAGGTTCTGGTCGCGAATAAAGACGTGATTGGCCACGCTGTCGAAGGCATCGGCCGACTCGGGCAAATGCAGTGCGGTCACTGCGGGATTGGCAGCGCTGGCGGTGATCTTGAGCGTCGGGGTTGCCGTGATTTCGGTGGTGCGCAGCTGGACCTTATTGCCGTTCTTTTCTGCCTGGACTCGGGCTGCCAGGCCCGCGGTGGCCAGCGCCGCGTTGAGGTCGACGATCAGGTCGTCGAGCGTCGTGTTCCCCGTACCAAGCAGGCGAACTTCCACGGGCGAATCGGCGCCCAGCGTCAATTGGAAAATCGCCTCGCCCGCGAAGTTGCCGCTACTGGGCGCGTCCGCTGTCCCCACGATCTTGGCCGAGACGGGAGAGATATCCACGCCAAACGTCAGCCCGAAATCGATGCTTCCGGCAAAGGCCAGGTCACCGATCGCCCCGAAATTGGCCACCGGTGCCAGCGAGGCATCGAAGTCGAAACCGGACTGGGCGTTCATCACCTTGGAGTAATCAATGTGATACGTCAGTTCGCGTGACGTCGGATTGAACTGCTGGTTGATGATCGACGGGTCGACTCCCAGAGCGGTTGCCAATTGTGTGGCCAGTGACTGTGCACCGGAGAAGGTCGGGTCGCCGCTGGTATTGGCGAGCAGGTCCACAAAGTCGAGGCCCATGTCCACCACATCGCCGATCCGTTTCCCCGTGAAGGGGACTTCGAAACTGAAGACGGTGGATTCCCCCATTTCTCGAAGACGGGCCGCGAGGCTCTGGAGCATCGCCAGGATCGAATCCGCGTCGAACGAGCTGAAGTCGAGGATCGGTTCGAAGTTCTGCGTGGTCACGGAGGGGGCCGGGCCGCCGAATAAGTCCGCATCGTCAATCAGAACGGTTGGGGGCGCCGCGGGAGACGTACTGAATCCGCCAACGGAGGCAGCCAGGGGCAAAGTCGCCTGCAACTGGCCCGTCAGCTCCAGGTCGGTCAGTTCTGAAAAACTATGGTCGCGCAATTCGGCCAGCGTGATCCGACCATCACCGTTCGGATCGTCGAAATATGCCGACAGGGTGGCGTCGAGCAACACGGATCCGTCCTGGACGGCTGCTTCCAGAAATCCCAGACTGAGGGCGACGTCCAAGCTCGTCGACTGCACCACGGCCCGCGCCGAGAATTCACGAATCTGAATGAAGAAGGCTTCGCTCGGTACATCAAACTTCAAAGGGTCAAGCCCGAGCGTGAAGTCGATCTCCAGCTGCCCCGCGAGTTCGAGATTCCCCAACGTATTCAAGTCGATATGGAGCGGGTTGTCGGCCAGACCCACGTCAATCGGGACGTCCGGAAAGTTCGTCTCGTAAAGAAAGTGAACGTCGAAAAGTAACGTGGCACCTTCCTGGCGAAACCCCGACGTGACAGCGCGGGTTTGGTTTGGAGTGCTGATCGCACCCAGCAGACCGTCGACGTCGGGGTCCGGGTCATTGCTGAAGAATGAGTTCACTGGGTCTACCAGGCCCGACTGGAGCGACTGGCCGGGTGATACCACATCGGAGAGTGTCTTGCCGTTCGTGCCAGGAATCGTCTGCATGAACTCCGGGCTTTGGGTAATCGCGTCGGCTCGGGTCTTGAAATCCTGGAACGCGGACAGGAGTTCCGCATTCGTCACGTCCGGGAGGACCAGCGTGCTGGGAGGCGGTCCGATGGTGGCGGTGAAATACCCCATGTGCTCGGGAGTGAAGCTCACCTTCCGTGCGGCATCGTTCCAAAGTCGAGGATCGTTGTAGTGAAACTCGGTTACTTTCGCCCCACTGGGCGTCTTCGCGTCGGATAGCAACTGGAAGCGCGCCCGTACATCGTCCACACGATAGGGGTCATTGGTACCCACGTTGCCGTCGATGTCGGGGTTGTCGACCAGCAGCGCGCTGGCAGCCAGCAGGGAATCTTCGTCGCCAAAACCTCCAAAATAAACCGTAGCGCTTCCCACGTTGTCCGGCAGGGAGAACATGACTACAAACGACCGGCTCGCCAGGCGTACCGGTTCGCTGAGGGTGATGGACTTACTGCCGTTCGTGTTGGACGCCGCGGTGACGGACAACACGAATTTCCTGCCGGTCCAGTCCTGGGAGGTGGCGTACGCCGGTTGGCCTTGCGAAAGCGCCAAGAGCAAGTCTGCCAGGTCCATGGAATCGGAAACCTTGAGGGTACTCCTCATCTGGTTGTCACCCGTCCAGGATCCGGCGATCTGATGGATGACATGCTGGTCGCCTGTCGGATCGGCGGCCGTCTTGGCTGCCACCTGCGTAAAGACGCCGATACTTCGCTGCCGGTAGAAACGGCGAAAGTTCTCGTCGCTGGTGGGCAGATCGATGCTGATCTGACGCCCCGCATCATGACGGGGGCCAAGCCGCTGGTTTCGCAATTCCGGGTAGTCGTCATCGCTGATCGCGGTCTCGCCCCCGGCGCGGAGACTGGCCTGCAAGAAACTGAGTGGCTGGGCCCCCGTCGCAACGGCACGCAATCCCGCCGAGGCCAGTACTTCCGCTGACCAATGGGTGGCCCACCCTTCCGGATTTGCACACACGCCGGACTGACCCAGCGCAGCGCACACCTCCGAAGACGGCAGTGGAATGACAACGCCTGGCGATTCCTCCAGTTTTTGCCAACGGGGAGCGGCTGGGGAATTGATAATGCGACGATCAATCGTCTCGTTGTAGGCTTGATCCTGCGCGTTTTTGGGGACTCCCTGCGATGTGCCTCGAACGGCGGCATTGAACAGCCGAATCGCATAGCGAGTATTCGCGTCCTTGGTGCCGGAAATAGCGAGAGTCTGTCCGCCCTGTCCGGGAAATCTCAGGTGTTTCAGTCGCTGCTGGACGCGCATCGTATCCAGCAGGCCGGTTCCGACCGTGACGGCGTTCTGGTCGCCGCGTGAATAGCCAGCCGCCACCACTATCTTGAAGTCCTTGACGACTCCATTGACCGTCACCTGACCATCAATGGTCCCCTGATAGCCGGGCGTGTCGGGGTCGCCATCGACGAGTGATGAGACGGCCTCGGGGACGAAGTAAAAGCGGCCCGTGCTACTGAAAGCTGGACCTTCCGCCCGATCCGAAAGGATGTACTTTCCGTATTCGCTGCCGAAAATCGAGAGCCGCTTGTCGCCAAAGGCATCGGTGGTCACATCATAGTTGGGGAACGACAGGTTCGAGAAACTTGTTCCGCCCAAGGTGCTCTTGAGATCCACACGAATGACATCTCCCGTGCGACCCTCTCCGGAGGCGATCGAGAAGAATCGGTCCAGACTGCCTGACAGCGGTGTATTGAACGGGCTCCGCAGGCCTGTGGGGCCGCTGGCGTTGAATCGCAGTCGATAGTCTCCTAAGGGGAGGAATCCCGTACTGACGCGAAGTCGTACGGAGTTGCTGCCGATCAGATAGGTTACCGGGATCGTTGTGCCCGGGAAGTTGTAGCCGACGGTCAATGGATACGTGTTGCCGTTGTACTGCCCGCCCGCGTCCTGGGCTCGAAGCTCATAGTTGCCCGCCAGGTTGACGGAGGCCGGATCCAGTACCTGGTTAAAGAACACTTCGACACCGTTGACCTGGCCGGTTGTCTTGTCCCGAATCAGTTCCGCGCGGGAGATCGTTGGTGCGGGAATGGTCGTCCCGGGATTGACGGCATCGGCCGCGTTCACCAGTCCATATCCGAGCCCCCCCGCATAACGGGAGTTTCCCGGTACCTGGTCCACCGAGTCTGCCGTCCCCAAGAGCCAGGCGGCCACCTGGTCGCGATTCCAGCCGCCTGCTCCGGCATGTTGCGACCACACCAACGACGCCACTGCCGAGACAATCGGTGCCGAGAAACTGGTTCCTTGCGTCGTGGTGACGGTCCCTGTAAACGTTCCAGGTTTGGTACTCTGCTGGGCGTTCAAATTGAAGGACGAGGTGACGATGGCACTTCCCGGCGCCACGATGTCGATCCCTAAGCCGTAGTCGCTGAAGGACGTCAGAACATTGTTCCGGTCGGTGGCACTTACCGTGATGTAGTGGCCCACCGAGTGCTCCAATCGATCCGCGTCGCCGATGCCATCCTTGTCGCCGTTGCCCGACGCCAAGACCAGCAGGGCCCCTGCGTTGTAGGCCGATTGCAGGGCGGAGAGGTAGCCCGGCGACTCCTTGACAACAGCCGCAAAGTCCTTGTCGTTGTAGCCAAAGCTCATGTTCACAATCAGGTGGTCGACGGTGGCATCGTTCGTCACCACGTTGACGGCATACGTCAGTGCCTTGCTCAATCTGCTGACGGTCAGCCCGCTAAGGATTCGCAAGGGGAGGACCCGCGACTTACTGAGCCCAGCGATTCCGACGCTATTGTTGATGGTGGCGGAGACGATGCCGGCCACGTTGGTCCCGTGTGCATTCTTGTCGGTCTTGGAAGGCGTCTGCGCGTTCACCTTCGGGACAGGCGACGGATCGTTGTCATTGCCGACGAAGTCCCACCCGACGAAATCGTCCTTATAACCATTGTTGTCATCGTCAATGCCGTCCGCGTCGGCATCGGCCTGATTGAAGTAGATGTTGGATACAATATTGGCCGGAGGTGGAAAGGTCGCGGGCGGCTGGGAGTAAAAATCATTGAGTCGCCAATGGACACCCGTATCAAGAACTGCCACCAGGATATTGGGCGTACCCTGGGTCGCCGTCCAGGCAGTGGGTGCGCCGATCGATTCGAGATACCACTGGTCCGCATAGAACGGATCATTGGGGAGATCCGCGGGGGCGATGTCGAGGTAGTAATCTGGCTGAGCCCACTCCACGAAGTCGAGGGCTGTCAGGGTTTCGACAGCTTCCGAAACCGTAACGCCCACGGGTACGTGGAACTCGCCCACCGCCAGCGAGTCCCCGTTCGTCGCCGCATAGCTGTAGGTCAGGTCAAATGCGCCGGCGACGTGCCCTAGCCCCAGCGCCGCGGGCTGACGGGCCAGGAACGCGTCCATTTCCGCGTCGGTTTTCAGGAGACTGGGGGTGCGGACACCCAACAGCACCTTGCCATCCACGTATTCCTGTCCCAGAACATCGCTGACAATCGTCTCCGGTTCCCATGACTGGGCGGTCAAGAGCAGCCGGGTTTCCAGCAACTCGATCTGGGCGGTCTTGGTGAAGAGGGCACGGCGTCGTGCCCGCCGAAGCCGGGCAACCTTCGACACGCGATCTGAACTTCGAAACCACCAAGCAAAAGGGTGTCTCATGGCGGGATTCCTGCTGGGTTACGGTCCCCGGAGCCGTTCGCATCGTTCCATGTAGCCGCGCAATGTAGCCGTCCCGCTCCGCGAGACGACGCTCCACCAGAATGCTCAGGGATCGGATCGACGCTCCCAGTTGCTCATCTCGCGGAGCCAGATGGCTACTTTCGAGATCGGCTACCGGTCCACGTTCCGGGTTCCCGTAAGGACTGGGCATTCCGGCATCGCGCAAGAATAGTGCGACACGGACCCTCGGTTTGTGCCATCGGGGCGTGCGAGATTGCAAGGGAATGCACGGATAGGAGTTGCTGAACCGCCCTTGCCCCCACGGCTCCGTCATGGATCAGGGACCGATTCGGGAAGCCAGCGTCTCACTTGGGTGCTGGATCGGACTCCAGCCGGTCAAACAGCCATGCCTTGGCGAAGACCCAGTGTCGATTCGCCGTGCGGACCGAGATCGACATGGCGTCGGCCGCCTCGTGGATTGTCAGGCCCGCAAAATACCGCAATTTGACGACCTGACAGGCAGCATGGTTCTCGGCCTCAAATTCGCGAAGCGCTTCATCCAGTTCCAGCAGCAGTTCGCTATCACCATCCTCGATAGCGGCCACGGTATCGAGGTCGACGCGCCGCAGATGGCCTCCATGCTTCAAGCGACGCTTCCGGCGAGCGTTCTCGATCAGAATCCTCCGCATGGCCTCGGCGGCCGCGCCGAAGAAATGACCACGACTGCTCCAATCTGGTGTGTCCTCTTTCCCCACCAGCCGTACGTAGGCCTCGTGGACCAGGGCGGTCGCAGTAAGGGTCTGCGCGGGGGCCTCTCGGACCATCCGTGACTCCGCCAGCCGGCGCAGTTCGTCGTAGACGAGTGGCATCAGTCGATGGGCGGCCTGGCCATCCCCAAGATCAATCGCCTTCAGGATTTGGGTAACTTCGCCCATGGCCCCAGTATAGTCCATGGCCGTCGGGCAGGGGATGTCCGACCCGGCCTGGGGGCATCGATCATGTTATCCTGAGATAGCTGGAATCGACCCACTTCGACCTGCCAGGGCGAATGATCCTGGGCAACCATCAAACGCCTGGTACCTGACGCCCCTGTCGAAAGGCGCCAGGATTCAAGAATGGACCCTCGTGGAATAGGATGGCAGGTGATGACGCAACCCGGCCAGACGCTTGAAGAGATTTTCCAGGAGGCCTGCGACCTGCCGGGGGATGCCGAACGGGCGGCCATGCTGGAAAGGGCCTGCGCGGGCGATCCCGACTTGCGGGCCCGTGTCGAGCGACTTCTCGCCGCCGTGCCGAAAGTAGGCTCCTTTCTGGAAGGCCCGGCGTTTGCCCCGACAGGTGGCGACTGCCGTGCTGAGTTGCCTGCCCAGGTCGACATGTCGGGCAAGCGTGTGGGGCCGTACTTGCTGGTGGAGAAACTGGGTGAGGGGGGGATGGGAGTGGTCTACCTCGCCGAACAGCAGCAGCCGGTCCGCCGCCGCGTGGCCCTCAAGATCATTCGCCGCGGACTGGATTCGCCGCAATCCGTGGCCCGCTTCGAACAGGAGCGGGCGGCCCTGGCACTCATGGACCACCCGCACATCGCTCGTGTACTGGATGCCGGCACCACAGGCGATGGCCGTCCCTACTTCGTCATGGAATTGGTCCAGGGGATCCCGATCACGCAGTATTGTGACCAGGAGCGCTTGCATATTCGCGATCGGATTGCCCTTTTTGTTCCCGTCTGCCGAGCCGTGCAGCACGCCCATCAAAAGGGGATCATCCATCGCGACCTCAAGCCCTCGAATGTGATCGTGGGACTCTATGACGGCCAGGCGATTCCCAAGGTGATCGATTTCGGTGTCGCCAAGGTCACGGGACCGAGGCTTACCGACCGGACGATGGTGACCGAGGCCGGGCAGATCGTGGGAACCATGGAATACATGGCGCCCGAACAGGCGGAAATGGGTAATCACGATGTCGACACACGATCGGACATCTATTCGCTGGGCGTGGTCCTGTACGAACTGTTGACGGGGGCGATGCCATTCGCGGCGGCCGACCTGCGGTCGATGGGATTGAGCGAGATGTTGCGGATCATCCGCGACGTGGAACCGAAGCGACCGAGCACGCGGATCTCGAGTGTGGCGGACTTAGCCAAGACCGCGGCCAATCGGCGAGCAGAACCGAACCAGCTGGCAGGGCTACTCAAAGGGGAGTTGGACTGGATCACGCTCAAGTGCCTGGAAAAGGACCGCAGTCGACGGTATGACTCGGCAACGGGCCTGGCCAACGACCTGGAACGCTACCTGGCCGACGAACCGGTGCTGGCGTGCCCGCCATCGGGCGGGTATCGGCTGCGGAAACTGGCCCGCCGTTACAAGTACTGGATCGCCGCCGCATCCGCCTTCCTGGTTCTGCTGATCGTCGCGATCATCGCACAGGCCTTCGCCCTGGTGGCTGTGGATCGTGAACGCACCGCCAAGGTGGCGGCCTTGCAGGCTGAAGCCAGGCGGCGGGAGCAGGTCCAGGTCGCGCTGGATGCCATGACCTCCAATGTCATTGAGGACTGGCTGTCCAAACAGCCGGTCCTGCTGCCAGAACACAAGAAATTTCTGGAAAAGGCGCTGGGCTACTACGAGGACTTCAGTCGTGATACGGGCCAGGACGAGTCGTCGAGGGTCTCGGTGGCTCAGGCTCACCAGCGCGTCGGTACGATCCTGATCAACCTGGGCCGCTTCGAAGATGCCATTGCGGCATACCGGCGGAGCTCCGAGATCTACGACGCATTGACCCACAGCGCGCCAGGCAATCCGGAGTATGCGCAGCAAGTGGCCGTTTCCCATCGCGAGATGGGCTATGCCCTGGCCAAATTGGGTCGGTTCGCCGAAGCCGAATCCCAGGTGCGTGGGGCGCTGGAAATCCAGCAGCCACTGGTGGCATCCCATCCACAGGACGCAAGCCTCCAGCGAGAGCTGTCGCTATCCCTGGATCGGCTGGGAGTACTCTTGAAAAACCTGGGCCGTTTGCAGGAGGCGGAAGCAGAGACTCGTCGCGCGCTGGCCATCCGACAACGATCGGTCGATTCGTTCCCCAAAGACCAGCGAGCCCGCATGGACCTGGCCAGGACGTACATGGGGCTCGGGAATCTGCTGAACGCATTTCCGGATCGGAAGTCGGGTGCCATTACCGCGCATCGCAAGGCGGTGGGGCTGCTCGAGGAGCTCGCGGCGGAATTCCCCGCCGAAATCTTGCTACGTCAAGAACTGGCCATCGCTGCTTCCAACCTGGGCCAAGCAATTCTTTCGGACGATCGGCCGGCCGAAGCCGAACCGTTCTTGCTTCGGTCCCTTCGTCTCGCGGAAGAACTTGCCGCCAGTGCACCGGCCGTCCCGGAGTTTCAGCGGAGCGTCGCGATTGCACTGAGCAATTTGGGAATTGCCTACAAAGACAGCGAACGCTGGCAGCAAGCCGAGGACACATATCGGCGCGCCCTGGAAATACACACCCACCTGGCGGATCGAGCCCCCAAGGTCCCGGATCATCAGAATGAGGTCGCAGGCGCTATTGTCAACCTGGCACGAATTCACCTTATCCGTGGCGCGCCGACCCAGGCCCGTGATCTCCTGGTGCAAGGACTCCCACACCACAAAGCGGCACTTCAGGCCAACCCCGGCAATCGCAGTTATCGGAATTTCTATCGACTGAATCGTTGGAGGTTGGCTGAGTCCCTGGTGGCGCTGCACGATCATGCTGCGGCATCGGAAGTCATCGCCGAATTCCTGCAGGCCGCGACGGAGCGACCGCGGGACACGTATACGGCGGCCTGCCTGCTGGCCGCCTGCGCGGCCGATGCGGAAAAGGACTCGCAATTGAGTCACCAAGAGCAGCAGGACACGGCGGATGTCTATCGCGGCCGCGCGATCTCGGCCCTTCGCCAGGCGGTGCAAGAAGGGTACCACGACGTGCTGCAACTCCGGTCCGATCCGTTCCTGGACCCGCTCCGCTCGGATTCGGCGTTTCCGTCAGTGCTTCAGTCGCTTGAGCAAGATACCGAAAAGGGCTCAGCCTCCCCCTGAATCGGCACGAGCGCCCGCAAATTCGAAGGTTCGCACTGAACCAAGTTCCCTGTCATGCGTATGAAACCCTATGACACCCGGAACTACCCCTAAATTGATGCTATCACTCGCCTCGCAGGACGGCCTGGGCGCAATTGTCGTTCCGCTCTGCGCGTTTCTGGTCTTTTCCACCGAGGTCCGTTTTGGACTGGAAGAGCTGGAAGCCAATTGGAGCAAGCGGCAACGGCCCGAAATCCAACGGGAGCGATCGGTCCGGCCAGGCAGCAAGCGTGCCGAGGCCGGATATCGGTTCCTCGAGAATTAGGCCGTGCATGGCCGGTGGCCACGTGGCACGCCTCATGTCCCGAATTCGGGGCGCCGGCGGCCGAGTTGTGATTGCAGGCGTTCCACAATGCTCGTGTGCATCTGACTGACGCGGCTTTCGCTGAGATCGAGCGTAGCGCCGATCTCTTTCATCGTCAACGCCTCGTAATAGTAGAGAATGATGATCAGGCGTTCGTTGCGATTGAGCCCCTTGGTGACCAGGCGCATCAGATCGGTCTTCTGGATCCGTCGCGTGGGATCCTCTCCCTTTTTGTCTTCCAGAATGTCGATCTCGCGGACATCCTTGTAGCTGTCGGTCTCGTACCACTTCTTGTTGAGGCTGATCAGGCTGACGGCGCTCGCCTCGGTAATCATGCGGTCCAATTCCGCCACGGAGATTTGCAGCTGTTCGGCCAGTTCCGCTTCGGTCGGCTGTCGGCCCAACTTCGTTTCGAGCTGACGATTGGCCTCATTGAGTTTGCTGGCCTTGGAGCGGACCAGACGGGGCACCCAGTCCATGGTCCGAAGTTCATCCAGCATGGCGCCTCGTATCCGCGGAACACAGTACGTTTCGAATTTGACCCCACGGGACAGGTCAAAGGCATCGATCGCATCCATCAAGCCGAAGACGCCAGCGGAGATCAGGTCATCGAGGTCGACGCCATCCGGCAACCGGGCCCAGATCCGCTCGCCATTGAACTTTACCAGCGGCAGGTACTGCTCCACGAGGCGATTTCGCAAGTCCTTATTCGACATGTCGGCCTTGAAATCCTGCCACAGGACGTCGATATCCTCTCTGACAGCCGTCGTGGTTGCCATGAAATCCTCCGTGAAATCTATGAGGCGAACACTGACACTTTTATGTCAATCGTCGTCACATCCGTGCTAATCGATGCATCTTAACGGGCATAGGCGTGCGGCAGCGTTGGCTACTCGTCATCGGTATGGGGGGCCAGGCGACTTGAGTTAATCTCCACGCCCGGCATGGTCCGTTCGGTTCCCTCGAGAATATCGGTGGCCAGTCGATCGAGGCTTTTCGACGCGGGCAGCTTGGGAGCGGCTGAGACCAGAGGGCGTCCACTGACCGCACTGTCGCGAAACCGCGGTTCGAGCGGGATCGCACCATGCATTCGCACCTCCAGCTGCAGAAACCGGCGCGCCGATCGAACCAGTCGAATCGCCGTCTCCGCCACGGCATGCGGGTCGTGGGCGTGGGTCAGGACAAGACCCAGGGCGATGGGCCGGTCCAATCGCGACAGGCGTTTGAGCAGGGCATAAGTGTCCACGATGGCCACCGCATCCGGGGTCGTGGCGATGACGACCTGATCCACCTGGCGGCACCAGGCCAGTTGCCAGGCGTCGCTCTGCCGGCCGACGTCGATCAGCAGGGTCCGATAGTCGAGTCCAGCCGCCAGCAGCGACTGGACCGCCTGCGGATATCGTTCGACGTGGCTGGTCTGGGATTCTCGCCAGCGGCCGCAACCAGAGATGACCGGAACGCCACCGGCGTGGGGTGGCGGTGACGCGTCCAGATCGGGTAGCTGGGCCCAGTTGCCACCGGCACCTCCGGAAAGGAGCAAGGCGTCTTGCCGGCAGGTGTCCGCATCCAGCAGTCCCAGCGACAGGCCTCTCGCACGGAGCGCGGCGGCCACATTGACGGCCACGGTCGTCGTTCCGACGCCCCCCTTCCCTGCCAGGAAGGCGATCGTACGAGCGGAGACGACGGGGCCCGCAGTGCTCCGCTGGGAGGCCAAGACGGCAGATCGCAGGCAGGTTGCTTGGTCCATGGGGCGGTTGGAATTCACAGGGTACTGGAAACACTGCAACGCACGTCACCGTTCCGCGCATCGGTCAGGTGAGGACACCCGGTTGGCCTTGCCATAGCCACGTGGCGATGACGTCCGGTTCGGCGACACGAATGTCGTCAGGCACCGTCTGGCCGTTTGCCAGGTAAATGAGGGGCAAGGGACAGTCGTCCAGGAATTCATAGATACTTCCCAACCGTCCCAGTTCATCGAGTTTCGTCAGGACGATGGCCGTGGTTCGTGCAGGGGAAAATGCATCCTGAAATCGGCGCAAGACACTCGAGTGGCAGGTGGCGCTGAGAACCAGCAGCACGTCGGTCGCATCGGCCTCCGCGATCATACTGTTCAGTTCTCGCAGGTGGACCACATCTTGTGGACTTCGACCGGCGGTATCGATCAGGACGAGATCGCAGTCCTTCAGACGATCGACGGCCTCGCGCATTTCGCGTGGCGTGGAGACAACCTCGACGGGCAGGTCCATGATTTCCGCGTACGTGCGCAGCTGATCGACGGCGGCGATGCGATACGTGTCCACCGTGATCAGCCCCACATTCTGTTTCTTGCGAAGCTGGAAATGGGCGGCGAGTTTGGCAATGGTGGTTGTTTTTCCCACGCCGGTGGGGCCCACAAAGGCCACCACGGACCGTTCCGTGAGTTGGGGTTCGAGGCCTGCCCGGCAGGGCACGTGGTTCTGGACGAGGCGGTGGAACGCGGCCGGAACTTGCGACTCATGTCTCTCCCGACCTGTAATCTCGATCTGGCCGGCGATGCGTCGTGCCATTTCGTCGCTGAATTCACGTTCCACGAGTTCCGTATACAACCGAAACGCCTGGTCGCTCCGGACGACCGGCGGTTCGGTGCAGCGGCCTGAGCTGGCAGGAACTTGGCACGGGTTCTTGCAACTGTGCGGGAGATCGCCATCGCCTTCGACGACGGCGCCGTGTGGCAATTCCAGGACCGCCGTAACCTCCACGCGTCGGCACCCCCAGATTCCTTTCCACCAGCCATCCCAGACCTGACGCGACTGGACGACGGCGGCCGCAGGCCCTAGCTCGCGTCTCACCTGCGTCAACGCATCTTGCAAAGAACGGGCTCGGAATTGGCGAACTTCCATGGTCAGGGATCATCCTTTCCAACAAGGTCGATCGGGGAGTTTTCAGGCGGCCACCGCCAAGGCTCCCACCGTGGCCACATGTACAATCTGGGCGTCCTTGGTGATTTCCTGGTCACCCAAGACGATTAAGTCCGGAATCAGCTGGCACGTCCAGCGGACAAAATGGGGACGTAATGGCTGAGAAACAAGCAGGATCCGAGTCGCGCCGGCGGACTTCAGAAAGGCCGTCTGCCGGTCGATTTCGCGGCAGACGTTGCCAATCAGGCCTCGCATTTCGTGATTCACCATGGGGTCAACGTGCGATTGCACAGCCTCCAGCAGGGTCTGTTCGAGGTCTGCGGAGAGCCGAGCGGCGCGGAGTTGCCATTCGCGATCGCAGAAGGTGCTGGTGATGATCCCCGACAATTGGATTCGGATCAGTTCGGTCAATTGCAGTGGGTCGGCCACCTTTCCACCTTGGTCGCAGAGGGCCTCCAGGATGCGCGGCAGCTGCCGGATGGAGACGCGCTCCCGAACCAACTGGCGGAGGACCTGCTGCAAGGTGGCCAATCGCAGGATGCCTGGAACCAGCTCATCGACTACGGTCGGAACGGTGCGGCGGGCCGCCTCGAGCAGCGCCGATACGGCGTCCCGGGTGAGGAGCTCGTCCGCATGGCGAGTCAGCGACCCGTGAAGGGCCTCCAGCAGGGCGTCGGCGGGAGGAAGGATTCGATACCCTTGCGCCATGGCGGGGCCTTGCTGGGCCGCGTCGATCCACCAGGCAGGCAGATGGGAGACGAGTCCACGGGCGGGGACTCCGGAAACTGGGGGGACGAGCGATGTGCTGGCCACTGCCAGGACTCGTGTCATGACGAGTCGCCCTCGAACGACTTCCTTTCCATACATCCGGAGGCAGAATTCATCTTTGTCGAGCCGAAGGTTGTCTCGCACGCGAATGCGGGGCAACACGAGTCCCACGTCGGCCAGCAGTCGATCGCGCAGCCCGCCGATCCGCGCCAGGAGGTCGGGGCCGCCTTGAGGTCTCGTAAGGGGCAGGAGGTGGAGTCCCAAGTCGAGCTCCAACGGATCGTAGACAATCCCGCGATCCGGGGTGCGGCTGGTATTGGGCGGTTGTGGCGCTGGGCTGCCTGCTGGACCCGCGCTGGCCTCCGATTCGGGAACGGAACGCACCCAGCGCGACAGGACCAGGAAGGCGGTACCTGCCAGGAGCAGGGGCCACACCGGCAGACCCGCCACCGCCAGGAGTCCCAGGAACGCCGACACAATCCAGATGGCCTCGGGTCTCGTGACCGACTGCTGCAGAAAATCCAGGGAGAAACTGCCGCTCTCGCTGCAGCGAGCGATCAGCAGACCCGCTCCAATCGAAATCAGAAAACCGGGAAGCTGGCTGGCAAGGCCGTCGCCAATCGTCAGTTTGGTATAGATCGCCGACGCTTCACCCCAGCTGAGCCCTGCTTCCACGACTCCGCGGTAAAGTCCCCCCACGATGTTGATGGCAGTGATGGCTACACCCGCTACGGCATCTCCCCTCAGAAACTTGCTGGCCCCGTCCATGGCCCCGAAAAAGTGCGCCTCCCGTACCAGCTCCTGCCGTTGACGCCGCGCTTCGTGTTTGTCGATCAGGCCGGCCGCCAGGTCCGCATCGATCGTCATTTGCCGACCCGGCAGTCCATCCAGGGCAAATCGTGCGGCAACTTCACTGATCCGACCGGCCCCTTGTGTGACGACGATTAACTGCACGATGACCAGGATGCCAAACATGATGCCGCCGACCACCAGCGAATCACCCGCAATATGTTCACCAAACGCCTGAATGATTCTGCCAGCGGCATCGGCCCCTTCTACGGCACCCGTGGTCAGAATCATTCGCGTTGTGGCGATGTTCAACGACAGCCGCGCCAGCGTCGTAACGAGCAGCAGCGCGGGGAAGATATTGAATTCCAAGGGACGGCGTACGGCCACGCAGGTGACCAGGACCAGCACCGCGAATCCCAGGTTCAAGGCAACCAGTACGTCCGTCAGGCCAGGCGTCAGGGGCAAGAAAACGATGAACAAACCACCGACCAGTGCCAGGGGTACGAGCTGACGGGGGATGCTGGCGGCGACCTGCATGGTAAGCCGGTGAAATTGCGTTGAGTCTGTCGAGGAGAACAGAAATGTCGTTGGTGCCGGACCGAATGGTCGATCGTCGAAGAGTGGCGGGATCGTATCCACTCCTTTCGGGGGTGTCCAGGGCGTTTCCCATTGAGGATTTGCTCGCGTTGCCAGCGGGCGGATTATGATGACAATGGTAAGGAGTATTCCATGACCTCCCCGCGCTCGCCCCATAACCTGCGGATTGCCATGCCGAGTCGCGAAGCAGCGCCAGCCAAAGCCGCACCGGTCCGCCTGGCTCCATTCAACAACGTCCCGCTTTGGAGTCCACGGGTATGGAACGGCATGCAGGCAACCGCCTTCGGCAAACTGCTGGCGGAAAATCGCTACAAAATTGCCCTGTCGCGGCTCCCCTCGGCGTATGTGCTGGTGATTGCCACCGGGATGCCCTCCATCGTGAACCGTTGGCAAAAATGGTGCTACGGAAAGCAGATTGCGGAAACCGAGCTGGTGGCCGATCCGATCTTCGTCCTCGGGCACTGGCGGACCGGAACGACGCTCTTGCATGAACTGCTAACGCTCGACAGCCGGTTCGCGTCCCCCACCACGTTCCAGTGCTTCATGCCGCGCGGATTCCTGGTAACGCAGAGTTGGCTGAGACCCCTGACCGCGCGGCTGCTTCCAGAACGCCGGCCGATGGACAACATGGCCATGGGCTGGGAAGCACCCCAGGAGGATGAATTCGCGATGCTGTCGATGGGGGTCCCCACGCCTTATCGACGCATGGCGTTTCCCAACAACACGCCGCGCCATCTGGACTACCTGAACATGAACGGGATCCCCCACCGGGAATTGCAGACGTGGAAGGCCACCATGCGAGAGTTTGTGGGGACCCTGAATTACCACTATGGCAAGCAGATCATTTTGAAATCCCCGCCGCATACGGGTCGGATCTCGGTCCTCCTCGATATCTTCCCCAACGCCAAATTTGTCCATATCCACCGATCACCCTTTGAGTTCATCCCCTCTACCATGCACATGTGGGCCGCCTTGGATACCGCCAATGGTTTCCAATTGCCCCATCACCAAGGCTTGGAGAGCTATGTCTTCGATTGCTTCGATCGCGTCTATCGCGGGTACTTCCGCGACCAGCACCTCTTGACCAAGGAGAATTCTTTCGACGTGTCGTATCGTGAGCTGGTCGCGCGGCCGGTCGAGACGATGAAGCGGCTGTACGATACCTGGCACTTAGGGTGCTTTGATTCAGTCGCTCCGAAGCTCCGGGCCTGGGACGAGGCCAGTCGCGGCTACCGCAAGAACACCCACCGCCTGGACGACGCGATGCGGGACAAGATCGAAGAACGCTGCAGCAAGTATTTGCAGGAGATGGGATACTCTCACGAGCTTGCAGCCGCCTGACGCCGCTGCCGCTGTCGCTGCAGGCGACGCACTCCCTGATTGCCCTCCAATCGCCGGAGCGCTTCCCGCCATGCTTCGGGCGACAACTGCTGCGCCCGTCGAAAACGCCATGATCTCAGGCTGAAATCGAGTAACCCCAGCATTCCACCGATCGCCGCCGCTGTGGCGACTCCTCGACTGAGCCATTTCCCTGCCATGCGGCAGCGTGCATGGAGCGACTGGTCTGGGGGTGCGGCAGACGCAAGATCCCCGGTGGACAGGGACCATGTCCCGTCGTGGGGACCGAAGAACAGCAGCTCCTTGGTTCGCCAGTAGGCGGCGCCGCCACCCACCAGGATCCCCACGGTTGCCAGCACCGCCCAGGTGGTTTGGGCCCAATGCCCCACGTCGAACACGCCGCTCAGCCCACGGCCGCCCGCGCGTGGCCCCTTCAGGGCCTCCGGATGCCAGGTGGCTCGACGCTGAAGACAAGCGGCCGTCACGGACACAAGCCAGATCGCCACCAAGGGGACAATTCCCATCATGGCGAGGTGCCACAAACCGGGTGTGCCCCGCAGGGACTCGACAAACGCCTGCAGCAGTCGCGGCCACCAGGAGGGGATTGCCTGCGGGATCGCCAGGCTCGCCGCCAAAAGTACGGTGGCTGCGTACAATTCGCGACTTCTGGGCGGTTGTGGTGCGGCAAGCCCGCGCCCCGCGCGTTGTGATCGAATGTCCTGGCGATCACTCATGACGACCGTTCCCCAGGGGAGGGTGCGCGATGTCGGCCCCAGGCAGCCAGTTGCCATGTGAGCCCGGGGCCAGGATCTGAGACCAGCTCTGCTGGAAGTGCCACGCCACACCGCTCAGCACAATCGCCAGGCCGAGCAGTCCACCGAGGCGCTTGATGTTCGGTCCCAAACCGGTCAGCCAGAGGGCCGGTAAGGAGCGACTGGCGAGGTCCACGACGACGGAAGAGAAAAGCGACGTGGCCAAGAGCGGAAGTCCGACCTGCAGACTCGCCGACAGAACCACTTGCAGAGTTCGACCCAGGGAAGCCAGCAGATCGGCCTGAACGTGATGCGCTCCGATCGGGAACATCTGGCTGGCATGGATGAGTTGCTGCAGCATCACGTGGTCCCCCTGAATCTGGAGGAAGAAGGCGATGGCCAACAATTGGAGTAAGCGGCGAACCAGGCTGCCGTTATCGGCGTCAGGATCTGCTTCCCTTTCGTCGCTGGCCAGTGCGAACCGCGCAGCCAGGTCTGCGAAGGAGAATACCAGCGCCAGTCCGGCTCCGAAGCAAAGGCCAAGCCAACATTCTCGGGCCGCCAGCAGCAGAAACGGTTCTCCTTGCATGGCCATGTCTTGACGCATCCAGGGGGCGGTGAGAATCGTAGCGCCGACGGCCAGCACGAACCTGGCGAACATGGCCCATCCGCCTGGCCCCAAGGGGACCAGCAGGGCACACACCAGGAAGCGGATCAGCAGCAAAAGGTACGCCAGCATGCCTTTCCTTCGGAGGTGGCGAGCGCGAGTCGCACGCACGCGCAGCGTGGGCCACGTAGTTTCTATGCGCAATCGACGAAAAAACCGTTACGGATTTGCGAGTCGCGCTCTAATTCCATCCCGAGACCTGCCCCGCTTGGGAAAAAAGCTGCTGCGCGTATTCAACAAGCCGGGCCAGGATCCAGGGGGCAAGGCAGCCGAATGCCGTACCCATCACCAGCAATCGTGGTACCACGGCAATCGTCGGTTCCTGCAAATTGGTAATCGTCTGGACGACGGCCACCACGATGGCAGTGATCAGTGCAATTCCCAGAATGGGGCCGGCAATGCCACTGGTTGTCAGCACGGCATCTCGTACCAGGTCGACCAGAGAGTTCATGGGATGCTAAAAGCTCTGGAGGAGTGATTGGACAACGAGATGCCATCCATCGGCGAGGACGAACACGATCAGCTTCAGCGGCAGTGACAGGGCTGCCGGTGACAACATGCTCATGCCCAGGGCAGTGGTGATCGCAGCCACGATCAGGTCGATCACCAAGAAGGGAAGGTAGACCCGGAACCCGATCAGGAACGCAGTCTTCAGTTCGCTGATCAGGTAGGCAGGGAGTAATGCCGCCAGGGAGATATCCCGGTTTGACGCCGGCGTTGAGGCCGAGGGGTCGGTGTATTCGGTGAAGAGCCGCACGTCGTCCTGATGCCCTGCAGCCTCAATCTGCCGTGTCATAAACTCGCGGATCGGTGCCACGCCGCGGGTCCAGGCAACGTCCCATGTGGCCCCCTCCACGTGTTCTTGATAGGGGCGGATTCCCTCGTCATAGGCTCGGCGCCAGACGGGCGACATGACCGTTACGGTCAGGATCATGGCCAAGGTGGTCACGACTTGTTGAGAAAGGAATAGGCTCGGTCCGATCGCCTGGCGCAGCAGGCCCAAGACCACGGAGATCCGGACAAAACTGGTGGTGAGGAGAAAGAGGGCCGGTACCAGCGCGGCCAGCAGGAACGTGCCCATGGTGCGAATGGGCCCTTGGGCTTGATCGCTACGCAGCCATTCACGCACCAGGTCTTCCCACGGTGGCAGGGGAACGGAGCCCGTGGCTGTTTCCAGCGGGAAGGTCGGCGCACCGGCATCGACAGCAACCGAGTCCGCCGGATCGGCGGACGCAGCGGATGGTGCCGCCAGCAGCAAGACGACAGCGATCTTGGCAGCGTTAGTCATCCGTGAGCCGATTCAGCAACTCGCAGTGAAGTTCATGCAGCAATCGTGGATCAACCGCCTCAATACTGGCGATCCGCAGCCGCACCTCGTCCTGGAGGTCGTCCGGCAGGCAAGCGATCATCCGCTGTTGCGTGGCTGCTTCGAAACCAGATAGAAGTGCCGCCACCATCTGGGGATGTTCGTGGCGGACGATCGTGGCGACTTGCCTGGCCTTGGCCGCGGGCAGCGATCCTTCCGCGCGATCCGGTGGCAGTCGGAACTGAACGTGATTCGTATCGTCCAATGACGTCAGCAAATGAAGCGACGAGATCAATCGCCCGGAGAGCTCGGCCAGGTGATCCGTGCACTCATCCTCGGGCGCGGGTTGCAGTGCCTCGAGAGCCGATCGTTCCTCCTCAGAAAAGCAGCTCAACAGCTCCCGACGCGTCTCGCTGTCGAGTGCCTGGATGAGCGAAGCGATCTGATGGAGAGGATGCATGGCTAGGCGGCGGGATTTACCCACGATCGCAAAATGGCGGCGGCGGCCTGTGGATTCTCACGCACCAAGGCCACGAGCTCGGCGGATGCCACGCCACTGCCCCCTTCTGCTCCTGTCGCCGGATGGGAATCCAGGGGAGAGGCTTCCGCGACCGGCGGATTGGCAACGGTGGCTGCCGGCGTCGAGCGGTTCGTTGCGTTCGTGGCAACGCGTGATGCGGAGGTAGTCCGAACGACGGCCGGAGGCGAACCACCTCGAGGGACCCCGACCAGGGCCAAGGCGGCCACGACCAACATGACAACGATGATGCTGGCGACCAGGGCATTGGGCTGATCCCATGTCCGCCGAGGAGCGATTCGCGCCGTGGAAGCGGCTCCCGTCACCACCGCCACGGCCGTTTCCACTTCGCTTTCCTGGCTCGAGGCCAGGACCTGCGCCACGTGTCGTTCCACCGTCCGCCGCTCCTCCGCTTCGATGACTTGCAGCTCCTGGGCGGCGGACTGAGTCGGCACCTCCCTGGGATGACTGCCCCGCCAACGATCGAGGTAATGAGACTGCGGGATCGTAACGGAGACCGCAATGCGACAGGGCAAGTGCGTGTCGGCTGTCAGGGTAACCTGGGTGTGGACTGAAACACCGGCAATGGACTCGAGCGCTTGGTGGATCTTTTGCGTCCAGTCCGCCTCATAGCTGGCCTTGCAATAGGCAACTTGCTGAGCGCGTTGTGCGGGTGTGGGCGCCTGGGACGGGTTGAACGTGACACCCCGCAATACGTCGACGATGGTCACGTCATCGGCAGAGAGCCCCACGCGGCTGGCAGCCACCGACTCGCGGATGGCCTGCAGACGCTCCGGCAAGAGCAGGTGCCCAGGTTTGGGCTTGATCCAGACCAGGGCGCGTATCTTTCTTTCCGATCGATAGCTGCCCAAGAGGGCTTCGTCCAGCCGGACACTTGCGTCTTCAATTTCAGGAAAGAATCGCAAATACGACGCCAGTTCCTGGTCGCGCGCGGTACGCAGCCGTTCTTCCCGCTGCGAGGGGGTTTCCAGAGGGCTTCCTCCTCCACCGCGATCCGATGCGGTCGCATCCATGGTTCTGGGAAGGGCTTTGCGATCGACCAGGGCTCGCACATAGTCGGCTCGCTGCCGCCGCGCCACGCGGATGCAGGGTCCTTCCAGGGAGTACGTCGTCAGCTGGGCGGCGGCGAAGGCTGCTTCGGCTTGCGACAGCTCCGCGGCAGTAAATGGATGTGCCGCCAACAATAACTCGGTGCGGGTCCCCTCCCAGATTCGATGCCCCAGAAATAACGAGGGCACCACAATCATCGCTGCGAGGATCAACCGTCGGTGTCCCGAGTCCATTTGGTCCCAGGCCCTCAAGAGATCGGTCCAGGAATAGCCGGTCGTGCCAGTCGATGTCATAGGGGATGGAAGGCCCGCATGGATCCGGGAGAACGAATTCAAGAAAGGGATGACGTGACGAGTTGGGGCCGAAACGGCGGCGATGGAGGACGAGCTGCGAGTCGGCCTGCCGTTCAGCGAGCGTCTTGTAGGCGATACCCGTGGACCGTGTCAACGCGGCTACACGCCGCGGCCACTGCGTGCCATCGGCCTAGTTGCAATCGACACCCCGAGCGAGGCTGGGGGTATCGCCGGAGTCGATTTGCTGGCCCGTGACGTGCTCCATCATCCAGCGATTGAGGTCTGCCAGCATGACGGTGGTCGGACAGTCGTCCGATTCGTATTGCCGAACCATCAAGGTGGCACCGGTGGCATAAAGCAGCCGGAGGTCGTGCGCGGCACGTTCGGGAGGACAAAGGCGGCTCTCTCGACCGAATGACAGCAACACCTTCAGGGACCGGCAGCGCGTGAACGAACGAATGGGTCGATGCCCCTCTGGAAACGGACCATTCAGCGTGGCCACGCCGGCAAAGAGCTCTGGGTGGGCGAATGCCAGACGCAGGGCCATTGTACCCCCATCGGCAAAGCCAGCCAGAAAGACGCGCGATTCGGCAATGCGGACCCGCTGGGAGGCATAGGCAAGGCAGGTGGTCACGGCCTCCAATGCATGGTCGATACCGTCGGGCGACTGCTGCCAGTAACACGCACGGCGACCCGAGGCGGGCTGCGAATCCCGCGGCACCCCGCGCGGCGCAATCGAAACAAAATTCTGCTCGCTGACAAATGGCATCACGTCCAGCAGTTGACGCTCATCGTCACCGCAGCCATGCAGCCAGATCACGAGGGGATAGGCATAGGCCGGCTCATAGCTGGCCGGGTAGAGCAATTGATGGGGAGATGACTGACGATCGCAGCTCAAGTCCAGGGAGGGGTCATCCCGTCGTGACTGCAAATCCGAGCCATCCGAGAGACCGGCTTCCAACAGCGTCATTCGATTCATGGCTTCGTCGCGTTCCTGGTACCAGACCACATTCGCTGTGAAGGCGGACGAATCGGAGCACTCAGCGTTTCGAAATGCCAGCTGGAAAATGCGGAGGCGAATCTACCGCAGTCATTCACCACTGTCAACGGCAGCTAGGCGCTCCCCATCAGCCGGTTCATGGTCCCCACCAATGCGCGCACGGCGTCGACACTCTTTTGGAAAGCGGCGTGTTCTTCGGCATCCAACTCGAGTTCCACGATTTTTTCCACGCCCGCCGCACCCAGGATGACCGGCACGCCGACATAGTAGCCTCCCACGCCATATTCACGCTGGCAATAGGCGGCGCAGGGGATCAGGCGTTTCTTGTCCTTGACCATGGCCTCGACCATTTGGGCGCAGGCGGCGGCTGGGGCGTAATATGCGCTGCCGGTCTTGAGGAGTCCGACAATTTCCGCCCCACCATCCCGGGCTCGCTGGGTGATCTCATCGAGCCGCTGACGAGGCAGGAGCCGGGTCACGGGAATTCCTCCCACACTGGTACAGCTGGGCATCGGGACCATGGTATCGCCGTGCCCCCCCATCAGCAGGGCGGAAACGTCCTCGACACTCACCCCCAATTCCATTGCCAGAAATGTGCGAAACCTGGCAGTATCCAGCACGCCCGCCTGCCCCATCACCCGTGCGTGGGGAAAACCGGTAATTTGCTGGCATCGCTGGACCATGGCATCCAGGGGATTGCTCACGACAATCACCACCGCCGCGGGGCTGGTGGCTTTGATTTGTTCCGCCACGGACGATACAATCTTGGCATTCGTGCTGAGTAAGTCATCGCGGCTCATGCCGGGCTTCCTGGGAATGCCCGCAGTGACTACGACAACGTCGCTATCGCGCGTCGGCTCGTAGCTTGTCGCACCTACGATCCGGGCGTCGAACCCGACAATGGGGGCCGACTGCATCAGGTCCAAGGCCTTTCCCTTGGGCATATCCTCGGTTTGGGGAATATCCACCAGGACAATGTCGCCGAGTTCGGCGGCAGCACACCAGTGTGCGGTGGTTGCGCCGACGTTTCCGGCGCCGATGATCGAGATTTTCGCGCGACGCATCGATGAAGTACTCCTCGCGAGCTGATGGCAAGTGACCTTCGCTGAATATTGCCGAACCCGCGGATACGTCAAGTAGGTGGAGCGGAACGCCATGACGAGTGCAGAGGGACTGTCGGGCCCCGACGCGTCACCAGGCCAGGCAATCCGCCGGGCCGCGATGGAAGCGCGGGGGCGGGCCTACGCGCCCTATTCGAACTTCACCGTGGGTGCGGCCGTCCTGGCCTCCGATGGGACGCTGCACACCGGCGCCAATATTGAAAACGCCTCCTACGGTCTGACGATCTGCGCGGAACGTGTCGCCATGGCCGCCGCGATCATGAGTGGCCGGTCCACCTTTCTGGCCATCGCCGTGGCATCGCCCGGTGCCGTCGCGCCGTGCGGTGCATGCCGCCAATTCCTGGTGGAGTTTTCGCCCCAGGCCGAAGTGATCCTTGTCGATGCACTCGACCCAGCACGCTTTCGTACCGTCCGCCTGGTGGACCTGCTGCCCGAATACTTTTCGGGTACCTCCCTGCCCCACCGTCCTTTCGAATAACACCTGCCGAGGATTGACATGTCCCACGATCCATTTTTCGAAGCCGCCCTGGAAGAAGCACGGCAAGGTCGTGCGGAAGGTGGTGTCCCCATTGGCTCGGTACTCGTCCTCGATGGCAAGATCATCGGGCGGGGACACAACCGCCGCGTCCAGCAGGGGAGCGTCATCCGACACGCGGAGATGGACTGCCTCGAGAATGCCGGGCGAAGGAAGGTTGCAGATTACCGCCGCTGCGTGCTGTACAGCACACTCGCGCCCTGCATCATGTGCAGTGGGACCGCGGTCCTCTATAAGATTCCTCGCGTCGTATTTGGTGAGAATGTTTCCTTTCCCGGGTCAGAGGAATTCCTGGAGAAACAGGGGGTCAAGCTGGAGAATCGTAACGACCCGCGTTGCATCGAGCTCATGGAGGAATTCAAACGCGATCACCCCGACCTTTGGGCGGAGGATATCGGGGAATGAGGAAATAGGAAATTTGATTTTCGCTAGGAAGGTGAGGCTGGCCGTGTTTGGAGGACAAGGGTTGAGGACAAGGGTTCAAGCGACGTGCCAGCGCGGTCGCGAAATGCAGGTATTCAGCCCAATCTGGGCAGCAAAGGGCGCCTCGCTCTGCAACCGGCGCGGACCGAGAGCTGGGCCAGAGTGTTTTGGCTTTTGGAAGGTGGCCAGGAACGTGTCCTTCTTTACTTAGGTAAGTTCCTGAGGCTCGCCGTCCGATCGATTGGCAAAGGCCACATCGTCCCCCGTCGAATGAGCAAGTGGCGGCCTTGCTGCCGACGACCGCCACAACCCGCAGTGGCGGAGGATCTTCTCGATCACGTCGGCCTGAGGTGGCTCAAGAAAGGCGACGACCGTCATCTGCCCGCCGCACTGCGGACACGCCAGCAGGTCCAACTCGTAAACTCGCTGGATCAACATGGCCCAGGTGGCGCTGCTGCGAGCCGAAGTCCTACGCCCAGCGTCCGCCGCGCTTGATGACTCCGCGGCCCTCTGGTTCCGCACGCCGCGGCTCTTGTTGGAATAAAAGACGAAGCGAGCGCGGAATCGTGGACGAAGGACCCGGTAGCCGCACCGAGCTACGACCCGGTCCGCGTGCGAACCTTCCACCCCGCGCGAACCCCATCCGCCTTGTACGGATGGTGAATCAGATGGCGAGCTACGAGCAGTTCCGCGCGTTGTCCCCCACGTGCATGAAACCGGCTTGCTCTCCGAATCGTATTGCTATATATTTGAACACTATCCCATTCGTCAAGAGGTGTTTATCAAGATGTCCGGTTCCGGCGATGCTCCAGCGCCCCTCTACCAACCGACGGCGGATGACGGGGCGTACCAACTTCGTTTTTCCTGGACCGGGTGGCCCTCTGAAAAACTCTTCGCCGATCAGCCGATACATTTGATCGAACAGACGAAACGACTGTGGGAGCGAGACAACATGCGTGTCCTGGAATCGCGGTGGACTCCGGAGTTGGTACAAATCTTGTTCAGTGCAAAGCCAACGGTTTCTCCTGTGTTCATTGCACATCGGGCCAAGGGGAGACTCGACAACGCCTTGCAGAGGGCGGGTATCCGAGCGCCCTTCAGCCGCAAGGTGGCGGTACGCGCCGTCGGCGACAAGACACGACGCGATGTGGAAGCATACATCGAACGACAAGTGGCGAAGGACTGTTATGTCGATCAACGATTCGCCCGCTGGCTCAGCGAACTCACCGTAAGGAATGCGACGGTCGACTTGTCGCAGCCGGCTGAGTCCGCACGCGGCCGGTACTGGCACAACCTGCATCTAGTACTGGTTGTGGACCAGCATTACAACATCCGGACATTGGATGTGCTGACGGGACTGCGGGACTGTTTCTTGAAGATTTCGGCGGCCAAGAAACATCGGGTGTCGTGTCTGTCGATACTGCCGAGCCATCTGCATGCTGCCATTCGGCCGCCGATCGAGACCACCCCCCTGGAAGTCGTTCATACGTACCAGAATAATCTCGCCGCGTTGCTGCGACTTGGTCGTCTGTGGAGTACGGGATATTACGTCGGGACGTTCGGGGAGTATTCCATGCAGGCTGTGAGAAATGTCGTGGGGAAGAGCGGATGATCTTGCGCGCCATCCGCGCGAGGCGGATGGGGGCGGGGAGGAGCCCTATGTGCCGGACGGGCTGAAAGCCCGTTGGCGAACGAGGGTACTTGCGCACCACAGGCCGAGTACAAGGCAGAGACAACCCGTGGCCGGCTCCGGCACGGCAGAAATGCCATCCGAGGAGGTGAATTTGTTCATGTTCCAGATGCCAAAGTCACCCCCGTCCGTGACCGCATCGCCATTGAAATTCCCCTGGTCCCATAGCAAGGTGGACATGAACTTATGCGCGTTCCAGAAACCGAAGTCGCTCCCGTCGACGATGCCATCCAGGTTCGCGTCACCCCGCTTGTAAGGCGAGCCGAGCCCGTTCATGGGGGCGGCAATGGCCAGCCACTGGTCGACGTCCGAATTGTCAATCAGGCCATCCCCCGTGAGATCAAACTGGTCATTCACGCCCGGAACCACGGGAACCCCGGCCACGACCGGTCCATGCGAAAGAAGCGCGTTCAAATCGGCGACGCGACAGAGCGCGTCGGAATCAAAGTCGCATTCGGGAGCGGGAATCGAAGTAGTGGCTGCGTATACGAACCGATACGAGGTAAAGCCAAGGCTGCTCAGATGGTTGAGTATCCCAATATTTGCTGCGTCAGAAAACTGGTCATCGACAACCTCCACGGTCGGCAGAGCTGGTCTTGGCTCATGAGAACGCCATGCATACATGCTCAAGACATTGCCGATCACGTCGAATTGAAGGCTTATGTCCTCTTGGTTTGGTCGAAGATCTGTAAAGACATCGGCAAGGTTATGATACATCGTATCAGCACCATTCCATCCAATGTAGACATCGCCGGAAGTGTCGATGCCACCCTGATAGGTATGCGAGCCCTCTAGAAAGCGCGCAAAAAGCCCGATGCCGAATGCCGCGCCATTGACTCGAATCTGGGTTCGTAACGACACATCTTGAGCGGTCACTCCGGAGACGACCGCGACAAGTGGTTGCGTGGCGACATTTGGCGTCAGTACATAGTCGCCGTTGATGACTTCGTACAGGCCGTTGGTATAGACACGCGGCTCCCAAGTCACAGGATCGCCGTCGGTTGCACTTCCGTCCTCAAAGTCGTCGTAAAAAATTGCATCGGCGGAGACATATACCGGAGCACCAATCAAGAAGAAGGCCAAGAATAACCGAACAAAGCGATGGAGCCTGGTCATGATTACCTCCGGCTTGTGGAACGACGAGACAGGGCTTCGACGACAATACTACTTAGGTGTATTCGTCAGCCCAGCGTTAGGTGGGACCAGAAAAACGCCAAGTTTGCAATCGCAAGATCATCTGTGGCGGATTGCCGAGTCACGGTCGAGAGCATGGTTGCCCAGTATGGAGAGCGATGACCTGTTCTGCGCGTGAATCTTCCACCCGCTTGAACCCCATCCGCCTTGTGCGGATGGTGAATCAGATGGCGAGCTACGAC